>Ga0265327_10001214_pt1 | contig 34735 bp, 28 predicted proteins | sample 41621metaG_FD_202089 | JGI IMG/M metagenome (GOLD analysis project Ga0265327, IMG submission 202089) | Rhizosphere microbial communities from Carex aquatilis grown in University of Washington, Seatle, WA, United States - 4-16-21 metaG | ecosystem: Host-associated > Plants > Roots > Rhizosphere...
GCCGTTCAGCAACTCAACCAGATAACGCAACAAAACGCAGCGTCGTCCGAAGAAATGGCAACCAGCTCCGAAGAACTTTCAGGACAAGCAATGCAGTTGCTCGAAACAGTTTCGTATTTCAAACTTGACAATAATGTGCACCGTCAAAATACAACCAAAGCGCACAAAATAAATGTTGCTCACATCAAAAAACAAAAATTCAATCCGGTTGACGAAAAAATTGGCGGTGGTGTCAGACTTAATTTATCGCATAAAGAAGATTCAGTCGATAAAGATTACGAACGATTTTAATATTCTTTCAAATTAATAAAATATTTTCGCGAAAATGAAAGAAGAACAAATAAATGCAAGTCTATCATATCTTACTTTTAAATTGGGCGACGAACTTTTTGCTGCTCACGTAAGTAAAGTTATCAATATTTTGGAAATGTTGCGCATAACCGAAGTTCCCAAAGCGCCGGCGTACATGAAAGGCGTCATCAACCTGCGCGGAAGCGTGTTGCCGGTAATTGATACACGCATAAAATTTGGAATGTCGCCAACAGTTTATTCGGTAAATACTTGCATCATTGTTTTGAGTATCGAAATGGAAGAAGATACCGTTTTGGCTGGTGGATTGGTTGACTCGGTGCAGGAAGTTTTAGAAATCGAAGCAGAAAATATTCTACCATCGCCCAGTATTGGCAACAAATACAAAACCGAATTTATTACCGGCATGGTAAAATACAACGATCAATTTATAATGATTCTCGATGTTGATAAAGTTTTTTCGGCTGACGACATTACGAATTTGCGCGAAGCTACGGCGTTGAATGATGGTGCAATTATTGATAGAAAAAATTAAATAAAACGATAACAATTAAATTAGTGGAAGTAGAACTGAAAGATATTTTCAACGCCAAAATGAGCGACAGCGATTTTCACCGGCTGAGTCATTTTATTTTTACTGAGTATGGTATTAAAATGCCGGTCGCAAAAAAAATAATGCTCCAAAGCCGGTTGCAAAAACGCTTGCGCGAACTGAACATTGGCAGTTATCACGAATATGTGGATTATGTGTTTAAAGACAAAGGCAATTCAAACGAAATTGTACACATGATTGACGTAGTTTCGACGAACAAAACCGATTTTTTTCGTGAATCGTCGCACTTCGATTTTCTGTTGCAGGAAGGTTTACCCGAAATATATGACCGACGCAAAAACCGTCTTGTAAAAATCTGGAGTGCCGGATGTTCCAGCGGCGAAGAGCCTTATACAATGGCAATGGTTTTAAACGAATTTGGTTTGACGCATTCCAATTTCGATTTTCAAGTTTACGCAACTGACATTTCTACGCGGATGTTGCAAAAAGCAGTAACCGCAATATACACAGCCGACAAAGTAGATCCGGTACCAATGACTTTTAAAAAACGGTATTTACTTAAAAGCAAAGATCCGGCGGTAAAAAATATCCGCGTTATTCCAGAATTACGACGCAAAGTTACTTTTGGGCGACTTAATTTTATGGACACCGTTTACGACATACATGAAACGTTTGATATTATTTTTTGTCGCAACGTATTGATTTATTTTGACCGCGAAACGCAAGAAAAAGTTATTAACAAACTTTGCACAAAACTAAAGCCCGATGGATTTTTCTTTCTGGGACATTCCGAATCTATCATGAACTTTAATGTTCCACTTAAACAAATAAAACCAACAATTTTTTTGCGTGTTTAAACTATTATTAATAAACAAAATATGAATTATCAACTTACCGACGAAGAATTATTGGGCGAAATTCAAAAGCGCTTTACCGATTATAATCAGGCTGTAAAAGAATTGAGCGATCTCAATGCCCAATTGCAAATGGTCAACGAAAAACTCAAAGAATCGGAAGCAATGAAAAGCCATTTTATTTCGAACATAACTAACGAAATAATAAATCCATTTACATCGATAGTTGGTTTGTCGAAAAGTATTTTGGTGCTCGACGCCGGAAAGTCCGCACAAATAAAGCAAATGGCAGACCTGATACATTCCGAAGCATTTCATCTCGACTTTCAGCTTAAAAATATTTTCGGCGCAGCAGCAATCGAAGCTGGCGACGTTGCACCGCAATTTTCACGCGTCAACATAAACCATCTTATCGATACAATTGTTGATAATTTTCAACCCGAATCGTCGAAAAAACAAATTTCTATTGAATTTGTTGAGCGCGCCACTGCCTGCGAAGAAAACCAACCATGCTTTGTTACAGATCACGAAAAACTGCATTTGATTCTATCAAATTTATTGAGTAATGCCATCAAATTCAGTAATCCAAATTCGCACGTTTTAATTTGTGCAAAAATCGAAAATAAAACGCTCGAATTTTCGGTTCAGGATTTTGGAATCGGTATTGCGTTTGAAAATCAAATGAAAATTTTCGACCGTTTTGTACGCATCGACAATGGTATCAATTCTTTAAACCGTGGACATGGTTTGGGATTGTCAATTAACAAAGCATTTATCGATTTACTGGACGGTTCGATAGAATTGGAAAGCAGAGAAAATAAAGGCTCGAAATTTATTGTAAGATTACCAACACCGGTGTTAGAAAAAATCCCGAATGATTTTGCCGAAGACGGAACCGAATTATTTTTTGGCGAAAACGAAATATTTTAAAAACGAATGGACAGCGAAACACATTTCCTATATCCGGCGACATTGCACGCATCGACAAAAACGTTGCAGATTAGCACCATTTTGGGCTCATGTGTGGCAGTTTGTTTGTGGGATATGCACAACAGAATCGGAGGAATGAATCATTACATGCTGCCATTGTGGAACGGTCAAGGTTTAGCGTCGCCAAAATATGGAAACATCGCAATTGAAAAATTAGTTGAAAAAATGATTAATTTAGGCTCGAAAAAAATACATTTGCAAGCTAAAATTTTTGGTGGCGGCGAAGTCATTCAAACCGAAGTCGGAATGTTTCATATTGGCGAACGCAATATTGCCATTGCACGCGACATGCTTGGTGAAATGAAAATACCGATTGTCAGTTCGAGTGTTGGTGGAAAACTTGGGCGTAAAATTATTTTCAATACCGAAACCGGAGACGTAATGCACCGTTTTATTAGTAAACAAAATATTAATGCACCACAGTGAAATTGAAAATTGAAAATTGAAAATTGAAAAATTAAAAGTCTAAATATGAATAACAAAATAAGAGTTTTGGTAGTTGACGACTCGGCAGTTGTACGACAAACATTGACCGAAATCATCAATTCTGATCCGGGTTTGGAAGTTATGGCAACAGCATCTGACCCTTATGTTGCCGCCAAAAGAATCCAGATGGAAGTCCCCGACGTTATTACGCTCGACATTGAAATGCCACGTATGGACGGGCTGACATTCCTGCGCAAAATAATGTCGCAACACCCAATACCGGTTATTATCATTTCGAGTGTTACGCTCAAAGGCAGCGACAACGCCATCAAAGCGTTGGAATACGGCGCAATCGAAATAATCACCAAACCACAAATGAACACAAAATTGTTTATCGAAGAATCGCACATTCGTATAAACGACGCAATCAAAGCAGCAGCCATTTCGAAAATCAAGCGCAGACCGTCCACTCCAACACCAATGACTGTCGCGCCAAAACTTTCGGCTGACGCAGTTCTTGCAAAGGCAAAACCAATCAACACACTCGAAACAACAGAACTGGTTGTTGCAGTCGGTGCGTCAACAGGTGGAACAGAAGCGTTGCGCATTTTCCTCGAAGCATTGCCAGCCGACACTCCGGGAATTGTTATTGTTCAGCACATGCCCGAATTGTTTACCAAGTCATTTGCAAACCGGCTAAACGAACTTTGCAAAATAAGCGTCAAAGAAGCTGAAAATGGCGACACGGTTTTGCGTGGTCGTGCGTTGATAGCACCCGGCAACAAACACACTTTGCTCAAACGCAGTGGTGCCCGTTATTACGTCGAAGTTAAAGATGGACCGCTGGTAAACCGCCACCGTCCGTCGGTTGATGTTTTGTTTAGAAGCACTGCGCGTTATGCCAGTAAAAATGCAATCGGCATAATTATGACCGGCATGGGCGACGACGGCGCACGCGGTCTGTTGGAAATGAAAGAAGCCGGCGCTCGCACTATCGCGCAAGACGAGCGCACCTGCGTTGTTTTCGGAATGCCAAAAGAAGCTATTAAACTTGGAGCTGCCGATAAAATTTTACCACTCGAACAAATTGCAGGTTTTGTTGTTCGTCCGTTTTAAATAATTTGCACTTACACGTCGAAAAAAAATTTTGGGATTCCAAAAACCTTTTTCCTTTTATACCATAATATGGTAGGGTAAAATTCCACTTACTTGTATTACTAAAATTAGTTGTATGATAAATAGCTGTAAATATTTTATTAGCAACAAATTATTTTAGTTTCCGATTAAACCTTTTTAAAAAACCTAAGTCTTATTATAAACAACATCATAAAAATTTACAGATGAAAACCATTGTTATTAGTAGGACAGATAAATTAGGCGATGTCGTACTAACATTACCTATGGCTGGAATTATAAAAGACAAATTCCCCAACAGCCGTGTGATATTTCTTGGCAACGAATATACCGAGCCATTAATTTCAACTTCGAAAGATGTCGATTTATTTATCGATTTTAAACGAATAGAAAAACTTCCATTCTTAAAACAAGTCGAAGTTTTTAAAGATTTTCACGCCGACGCAATTATTCATGTATTTCCAAATTCGCTTGTAGCGCGCCTTGCATTTCTGGCAAACATTACAAAGCGCATTGGAACGTCACACCGCATGTGGCATTGGCTTTTCTGTAACAAACTTGTTGATTTGGGCAGAAAAAATTCTGAACTTCACGAGGCGCAACTAAATTTAAAACTTCTCGAAGGTCTTGGTTTGAACGCCAATTTTAGCACAAACGAAATCAAAAACTTTTTTCATCTTTCGAAAATCAAACCTTTGCAAAACGATTTTAAACATTTGTTGTCGAAAGACCGTTTCAATTTGATATTACATCCAAAATCGAACGGTAGCGCTCGCGAGTGGGGACTCGAAAAATATTATCATCTTATCAACTGTCTGCCAAAAGAAAGATACAAAATTTTTATTACCGGCACAAAAGCCGAAGGCGAAGAAATCCACAAATTTATCAATCATTTTGATGATGACGTGATTGACCTGACTGGTAAAATGAATTTGTGCGATTTGATAAGTTTTATCGATGCCGCCGATGGATTAGTTGCCGCAAGCACAGGCGTAATGCACATTGCAGCCGCTCTCGGTAAATTTGTATTGGGTATATTTGTTCCCTTGCGCCCAATTTTTCCTACACGCTGGGCGCCTATCGGACAGAATGCTCATTTTCTGGTTGCTGAACAACCATGCGAAGGTTGCTCAAACGACGGCGAATGTTTATGTATTAAACGAATTAGTGTACAACAAGTTTATAAACAATTAGAAAATGCCTATATCGACAAGTTTATCAAATTAAATGCTGCGAATCAGAACAATAGATTCAAATGGCAATAAAAATCAACCTGAAATTTTAGCAGACCTTACCGATTAATTGTAGAACATTAAATTCATAATTTATGAAAAATGCCAGATTAAAAATTTGGTTACTTATTTCGTTTATATCAATCGTCCTATTTGCCAATACGACGTTTAACTATATCAAAATAAAAGATAACGAAAAAACCATTTCGAAAATACATACGACAAATTTAATTTTTAAAATCTTACAAGACTACCATTTACTTACCCATGAAGTCGAAGAAAAACAAGTAGAATATTTGCTTCTCAAAAGCGATTTACTTAAAAATTACATTATAAAAGCAAAAACACTTGAAGCTATACAAATAGATTCGATACGCAGTTTATTAACCAAAAATAATTTATTCGACATTTATGTCTTAAATCCATTTTCAGTTCTAAATAAGAGCAAATTAGACTTTTATAATTTCGTCAAAACAGGTTTAAATTTGGAAGATTGGATAACTGCTAACAAACAGAATACCTTAGCAAACTTCGAAGCAATTGAAAATATAGAAAAACTTCTTTGGGAGAATAAAGAAATGTTACTTGCGCAATCTAATAACGAATTGGAACAAATTTATATCACAGATTTTATACAAACAATTATAATTCTGTTATCTCTTCTGCTACTCGGAATGGTTTTAAGTGCCAACGAAAAACAAAAGAAATTGGTAGCCGAACTAAAACAACTCAATGCAACCAAAGATAAATTTTTTTCAATCATCAGCCACGATTTAAAAAATCCTTTCAACTCAATCCTTGGATTTTCTGAGCTTTTGGAAAAGAATTTTGAAAAATATCCGGTTGAAAAAACAAAACAATTTATTATCAACATCCACCAAACCGCAAAAAAAACATTCGAATTATTGGAAAATTTATTAGAATGGTCGCGGTTGGAAACCGGCAAGGTAAAACCAACCTTGCAATCAGTTAAACTGGAAGAAATTATTAGCGACGAAATTGAACTTTTGAATTGTGCGGCAACTCAGAAATATATCACCTTGATGAGCGATTGTCCAGCCGATTTAATAGTTTTTGCTGACAAAAACATGGTTCGAACCGTCTTGCGCAATTTAATCTCAAACGCAATAAAATTTACCGAAATAAACGGAATTGTTGAAGTCGCTGCCGAAGAGAATCACAAATTTGTTTCAGTCAGCGTAAATGATAACGGAATCGGAATTGTAAAAGATAATTTGGAAAATTTGTTTAAAATAGACAAAGAAACTTCGACACTCGGAACACAAGGCGAAAAAGGAACCGGCTTGGGTTTATTGCTTTGTAAAGAATTAGTAGAATTAAACAAAGGCAAGATAGAAGTAGAAAGCGAAATAGGCGTCGGCTCTAAATTCAAAGTGAAATTACCAAAATACATTGAAAAAACTGAAGCTAAAACCAAACTGATTGGTAACTTACATCTTTTAATTGCATTCCTGTTTCCATTGATGAATAAGATTTTTTTCTATGTAAAAATATTTATCATTCTCGCTAATTTTTTGACCAGAATCATTTTGAGCATGTAACTTTTTTGGTCAACAATTCGTATCTTTGTATAGAAGTTGAACAAAAAAAAACACATGCCCAAAATAATTTCGAATTCCACAAATCATGTCTCGCAAAAACAAGAAAAGCCGCATTTCGATTTTGTATATCGTTTTTTTTGCTGGTGTTCTGGTGCGCGACTGTATTTATTAGAAAAATGTCCGTCCGATTACAATAAATTTTTTGGAATCGGCATCATCATTTTTCTAACCGGCGTCATGGCAAGTATTTCAGGCGGTTACGCGCTTTATACGGTTTTTAATTCAATAGAGACATCGCTGCCGTTTGGTATTCTTTGGGGGACACTCATTTTTTTCATAGACTGGTATCTGGTCGCCAGCCTAAAAAAAGAAAATCAAATTCGCAAAGAAATCATCTTTTCCATACCACGAATAGTGCTTGCTGTTTTTCTGGCGATTGTTATTTCGAAGCCTTTAGAGATGAAACTTTTCGAAAAAGAAATCAATCAGAAAATCGAAATGCTCAAAAGCGAAAAATCAATTCAATACAAAGATTTGGTTTATCAGGAATTTGATGAAGTTAAAAAACTCGAAATCGAAAACAACCAGCTTTATTCTGAAATAAATTACAAAGAAAAAGAAAAAACAGCTTTATTCCAGATGATAATCGAAGAAGCCGAAGGTCGCAGTCCGACAGGAAAACTTGGTAAAGGTCCAGTTTACAAAGAAAAAAAAGAAGAATTTGACAGACTTGAATCAGATTTAAAAGATTTACGAACCCGCAACCTAAACAAAATTGACGACAACAATAAAATCATAACCGTTTTAAAACTTTCGCGCACCAAAAAACTCGACGGTGGCTTAGAAGTTACCGAACAATACAACGGTTTTCTGGCGCGACTCGAAGCCTTGTCAAAACTCAGCACCGACAATTATACACTCGCAATCTCAACATGGTTTATTATTTTACTTTTTATTTGTATAGAATCGGCGCCGATTCTTGTAAAGCTCATGTCAAAACGCGGTCCTTACGACGAACTTTTTGACGTCGCCGAATTTGCAGTTGGCGCCGATGCTCAAAAAGCAATGAACAATCTAAAAGCGGACCTCAATAATCACGTTGTTATGGAAGACGAAAAGAATAAACTTCGGGTTGACGCCGGCATCAAGGCAAACCGCGAATTTATCGAACAAATAGCCGATGCACAAACCGACATTAATAAATCGAAAGTGAAAATCTGGAAAGACCATGAAATTGCAAATGCCAAAAACAATATTGGCGATTTAGATAATTTATTGATGACCGATTTTAAAACTGATGAAAATAAACAACATACCAACGATTTAATAAAACAAAATATACCCGAAAGCGAATTGCCCATCGAACATCCCGAAAAATTAAACTAACAGACAGTAAATAAAAAAAGCCGCCTTAAAAAATAAAGCGGCTTTTTTATTTTGATTGAAAAAACCATTAAAATAATTCAACTTCAATATGTTGTATAAAAGCTGTCAAATTATATTCGTTACCATATTGCGCTTCCGATAGGGTTACTAAAATCTGAACACGCTCACCAAACTTGTTAATTATAAACATTTCCTTTCGTTGACCGATCATTTTATTTTCGGCGCTTATCTTAAAATACTTGCCTAAAAATTCATCGCTGTTTGTATGATATTCATGTGGCAACAAGAAATGTACTTTTTTGCCTATGACTTCATCGCGCGTGTAACCCCAAAGATTTTCAGACGCCTGATTGTAAAATACAATGATGTCGCGTTTGTTTATCGTAACCACAGCGTCATGCAAACCTTGCAGCGTTTTTTCATTGAGCATTTTTACGGTTTCAATTTCTTTAAACTGCATTTTCATTTCTTCGCGCGTTTCCTTTAGCTTCTTGCTCAAATCAACTTCATTCATCCGGAGCTTTTCTTCCTGTATTCTCAATTGCTCATTTTGTTGCTGATAATTTTGCTCGAGACGTTTTTGTTCAGTAATATCATTTGCAATAAAAATTACTTTTGCTACGTCGCCATACATATCATGCACCGCCGTAAAATCGCTATGAAACCAAATATCTTCGCCGTTCTTTTTTATAAATCTGACCTGGCCTTCATAAGGTGTTTCTTGTACAACTCGACTCCAATTCGGAATAAAATCTTTAATATCGTCTTTGTCAAAGAAATCATATACAATCTTGGTTTTAATTTCATTCTTGGTGTACTTCAAAGCGTCTAAAAATTTTTCATTGCAATCGATAATTTTTCCCTCAGGAGTAAACTCCGCTTTAACACTGCTACGGTTAAGTGCATTCATTTGCCCTTCATAATCAAGACTTTGTTTTTTCTGATCAGTTGTGTCGATTCCAAGGAAGAGAATTTTCTGTGGTTTGCCATCGTTATTTCTGATACTCACATAAGTCGCCATTGTCCACAAATCTTTACCTTGTTTGGTTACGTGTTTCATATCACCTTCAAAGTGCGGACCGCCTTTAACAAGACCGTCCCAAATTTTATTAAACCACTCGCGATCTTTTTTGTTGATAAAAATTGAAATATGTTTTCCTTCGACTTCGGAGTTTGTTCCATAGCCAAGTTTTTTTAAGAATTTTGTGTTTGCATATAACAAAACCCCGCTTGTGTTATATTCCGCTCTGATAAGCGTGTGATTAACCGAATTGGTAAAGCTGACAAATTGTTCGCTTTGTTTTGCAGCTTCTTCTTGCGTAACTTTCAATTCGTCCAGATTTTGACGAACTAAAATTTCTTGTTTTGCTAATTTTTCTGCTTGTTTCTGTGACTCAATAAGCAACCTCGCTGTTCGAGCATTAATTTTATAACTTGCAACAGTTGCGGCAATACTTTCAGCAAGTTTTTCTACAAATTCAATTTCAAATTTTTCCAAAACTCTAAACGAAGCAAACTCAATCACCGCTTGCACTTCATCATTAATTTTTAACGGGACAATTAAAATACATCGCGGATTTGCTTTGCCCAACCCTGAAGTTATAGTAACATAACTGTCTGTAACTTGCTTTATAAAGACTGTATCTTTTTCGAGTGCGCAAACACCTATCAGACCTTCGCCCCAAGGTATTTTTTTATCGGAATATTTTTTTCGATCGAATGCATGACTTGCTATCAATTCGAAATATTTTTCGTCGATATTTTCGTCATGAAGAATATAAAAACCACCCTGATTAACATTCAAATAATTAACAAGATTGCTAATAACTTGATAAGAAAGGTCCTCCATATTATCATTATAATTCCGGAGAATTTCACCGAATTTAGCCAAGCCAGCTGTAGCCCAATGGCGTTGGTCATCCTCACGACGACGGTTTATTTCTTCCTCTTTATTTTTTTTAAGATTATCGCGCAGCTGTACAAGCGATTTTCCCAATTCGTCAGCATCTCCATCAACAAAAAATTTGGTATCAAACTTTCTTTGCCTTAAATTTTCAGTAAATTCCAGAATCTTTTTTGTCTTCTCTAATTCAGTATTTAAGCGCAGGTTCAGGTCTTCATGGCGTTTATGAAAGTAATACAAAATGTAATAAGTTGCAAAAGATAATACGAATGGAGCTAAATCAATTATCCAATGCAACGGATTTTCAAGATGTATTTGAATTATTTCGGATAAACCAAAAGGCATATCTTTTAGAGACGTGTCTATAAGCCAAGCTATAAGGGGAAAAATAATACCACCTAAGCCAATCCAAATTGAGTACGAACGTATTTGATTTTTGTAAACTATCTGATTATTCACCTTGCTATTTTCTTTTTAATTCGACGATATTGCATCAGGTATTCTTTTATTTTACAAATATTGTGCTAAAATTTATAATATCACTTTAAAATATAATTTTCGACAAAATAATATTTTCAACAACCAAATTTAGAATATTTATCGATATAATGATAATTTTTGTTATTTAAATTTGATTTAAAAATCTAATTTTTAAAAATAAACTTTGTTCGAATTTACAATAGCCTATAAATGTGAAATTTGCTAATTTAAAAGGTTAGGTTATCTCAAAAAAAAACCCCGAAAATTTCGGGGTTCACTATCGTAAGATTGAATCAATATTATTCGAGTTTCGATGATGACGAAGACTCTTTTATAACTTGTCCATTTTTATCAACTACTTTGTTGCTTACAGTCTTGGTAGCCGCATCTTTATTTATAGTTGTTACAGTAGTAGTTGTTGTCCCATCAGTAGGATTATATACTTGTACTGTTGTCGTATTTCCTAAAACAGTTATCGACGTATTACCATCTGCAGAAGTTTTGGTAACTGCCCCGGTTGTTGGATTTGTTGTGGTTGTTGCGCCTGCACCTAAGTCCGGAACTTCAACAGTTGTATTAAGCGCTGCATTTGCAGAACTGGCAGCAACTTTCGGTTCGGGAAGAGCAGGTGTTAAATTTCCTAAAACAGCGCCATCTATTATGCTTCCCAGATTATCAAAAACTTGTGCAGAGGTTCTATTTATTAATCCAATTGTAATAAATAACATCGCTGTAAAGAGTAATTTTTTCATTTTTTTACCTCCCAATTGTTTTAATATTAATAAATATGTACCCAAGCACCTTCGTAACCTTTTTCTCTTTGTTCAGTACTCTTAGCTAAAGCTTCTTTTAAGTTTTTATACATGTTCGTATAGATATAATACCATTTACGATTTTGGTTGTAAACGATATTTGCTTCTACACCTTTTTGTTTTTCTAAACGAACACTATTTTCTGCCATTTCTTTTTGGCGGAATGAATGAATGATAACATAATAACCATGTTCAACGCGAGTATTAGTAGAACCGGTTCCAGTTAAACTTGTATCGACTTTAACAATAATATCGTTTTTGAAGTTTTTAACCTTATTTTTATCGTTGTCAGCACCGCCGGCATTCGACATTGATGAAGCATAATCGTCATTTGTCGATGAGTTTGGATTGAAAGACGAAGGCATTCCTTTTTGTTTTTCCTTCAAATTCTTAATTTCTTCTTCCAACAATTTTATTTTCTTGTCCAATTCATCTTTTGTTTGATCAATTTTCAGACACATATCATCTTTGCTCTTCTTAATAGCGTCTTTCATTTCTTGTTCTCGCTCTGCATCACGATTGTCTTTTATTTGGTATGCAAAACCAACTGCACCAATAAACCGAACACCATTACCTGAATATGGAGTTAAATCTGCAGCTCCTAAAATGATAGTGAATGGCACTTTTTCAACGAAACTGTTGAAAGACAAACCTGCATCAAGGTTGGTACCTGTCCAATCTGCATGCAAACTAAATCTTTTATCGATATGATATTGCAAACCTCCAAATACATACGTTCCGTTTTTACGATTTTTATCTTTCACGTCGTATTGCGAAAGTTCGGAAAAACGTCCAACGCCTACACCTAAACTATAGCTTACTTTTGACATGATAGACTGCGGTACAAAATTGTATCGTAAATCTTTTGTAAGCGCAATGTATTCACTCGAATAGCCACTACTTGCTTGAGTGCTTGATCCAAAAGTAAATAAATCTTCGATACCTACAGCTACAGATAAACCTTCACCAAAATATTTATGGACTTTCAGTCCTAAGTTGTACATATCATGTTGCGATATATCCATCATCGATGAACCAATCTGAAAGCCTAATAATTTTACAGGATCTCCCAAACCAACGCCGAAAGATCCTAGCATTTTGGTCTTATCAATTCCGGGATATTTATCATAATAGGCTTGTGGAGTTGTTAAACCCACCCCGCCGTAAATCATATTTCCCCATGCGCCTGTTCCTCCTGGTACCATTAATCCCTGTGCGGTGGATCTGTTCGTCAATCCTACTAGCGCCAACAAAAATAAACAGCTGATAAATAATACTGATTTTTTCATTTTCTCCTACGATTTAGTAATTATTTTGGTTGAATATTGTTATATATAAAAATTCAGTCATAAAATAATGCGTAAATATAAAGAATTTATTTGTAAAATAAAAAATATAAAACATTATTCTAAAGTCACTCTCAAATTTTGCTTGGAGGATTTTAGCCTTCAATTTAACTAACTTTCAATTTTCCGATTTTTTATCATCCTGAAAACATTAAGCGTTATCATAATTATTGAGCCTTGTGAACCTGGAGGGACTCGAACCCCCAACCTCCTGATCCGTAGTCAGGTGCACTATCCAATTATGCTACAAGTTCAAAACAGTGCAAATATATATAAAAATATAATTAATACAATAATCTTTTTTTAATAAAATTTTTATTTTCTTTGAATCAACTGAATTCTAAGTTAAAACTTTGTTTCAGTTTTGTCAAATTTTCATTTTTTTCGTTCAAATAATTGTATCTTTCACCGACTGTCAACGGTTTTTTTGTGTTTTCTTTGACCGAAACGACGGTATTGATACATATTTTTTGATTATGCAATTTACTACGCAAAAAGTTTACCAAATCTTGTAAAATTTCATCTATTTTTTCTTTCTGCGTAATATTACTCAAAACAAGTTCAATATTGTAACCTTCTTTTAGCACCGGAATTTGCGAAACCAGCGTACTATAAATTCTTCCTGACGAAATATATTGCTGAGTCAGGCTTTGCCAAGCTTCAAGCAATTGTTCGCCGGTAAATGAATTATCAGCTTTATTATTGTTGTCAATATTTGTAACATCTTTTTCTGTTGACGCAATTTGTTCGCTTTGCTGAATGTCGCCTTTTAATGCTCCTTTGATCGATATTGTTGTTGGTTTATTTACCGGTTTCGCTGTTACCGGTTGCGATTGCGCAATTGATGCTACATTATTAACAGGTTTTGATTGTTGTGCCGAAATATTTTCAGCAGATTTTGAAAAATCATTTTTACTGACTTGCCTGCTAACATTGCAAAGTTGTAACAAAGACAACTCGATATGTAATCGTTGATTGCGACTTGCTTTATATGCAATGTCGCATTGGTTCGAGATTGTAAGCGACTTCAGCAGAAAGTCAGCATTGCATTTTGTCGACAGTTCTTTGTAGCGTTGACGTGTTGCTTCTCCGACTTCTAAAAGCTGAACGGTTATTTCGTCAAGACAAACAAGTAAATCTCTGAAATGACTGCTCAAACCACTGATAAAGTGATGTCCGTCAAAACCTTTTTCGAGAATTTCGTTGAAAATAAGTAATACTTTGCTAATATCGTTTTGTAAAAATGCTTCTGTCAGATTGAAATAATACTCGTAATCAAGAACGTTCAAATTGTCGATAACATTTTTGTACGTTATTTCCGAACCTGAAAAACTGACAATCTGGTCGAAATATGAAAGTGCATCACGCAGACCGCCGTCAGCTTTTTGTGCAATGACATTCAATGCGTCAGAATCGGTTTTGATATTTTCGCTTTGCGCAACCCAAGCCAAGTGATGTGCAATATCATCGAGTTTGATTCTGTTAAAGTCAAATATTTGACAACGCGACAAAATCGTCGGAATGATTTTGTGTTTTTCGGTGGTCGCTAAAATAAATATGGCATGTTTCGGTGGTTCTTCGAGCGTCTTTAAAAACGCGTTGAAAGCTGCCGTCGAAAGCATGTGGACTTCGTCGATTATATAAATGCTGTATTTGCCAATTTGTGGCGGTATGCGCACCTGATCTGTCAAATTACGAATATCTTCGACAGAATTGTTTGACGCTGCATCGAGTTCGTGAATGTTGTATGACCGTGACTCGTTGAACGAAAGACATGATTCGCACTGGTTACACGCTTCAAGTTCGGGTGTCAGATTTTTGCAATTGATTGTTTTAGCAAAAATACGTGCGCAGGTCGTTTTGCCAACACCGCGCGGTCCTGTAAACAAATAGGCATGGGCAAGATGGTTGTTCTTTATAGCATTTTTCAAAGTGGCTGTAATTGATTTTTGACCAACTACAGTTTCGAAAGTTGCAGGACGGTATTTTCTTGCTGATACTATAAAATTTTCCATGTTTTTCGCACTTTCAGTGCGTTGCCTTTTTTGTATATATATTAATGTATAATCTTGATTGATTATCTATGCAAAGGTAAAACTATTCACCTAAAATGCAAATATTTTTTTATTAACAATTTGGATTTTGTATTGACTATCAAACATTAATATTTATTATATGTTTGATAACACCAAAAATATTTAAAATGGTAATTTTGTCAGGTCGAGATTTCCTCCACTCAAAATAATTCCAATTTTTTTGCCGGAAAAAAGTTCATGATTTTTTAAAACGACTGCAAGTGGAACGACACCTGATGGCTCGACAATAATTTTCATCCGTTCCCAGATTAATTTCATGGCGTAAATTATTTCTTGTTCCTCGACGCAAATTATTTGGTGTACAAATTTTTGAATTATTGGAAAAGTTTTGTCGCCCAAACTTGTGCGCAAACCGTCGGCAATTGTGTCCGGATTTATCGATGGTAAAATTTCTCCGGCTTTTATTGACCGATAAGCATCGTCAGCATTTGAAGGCTCAGCAGCAATGACTTTTGTTTTTGGCGACAAATAAGTTGTCGCCAAAGCGGTTCCGCTAATCAGACCGCCACCGCCAACCGGAGCCAGTATAAAATCGAGATCGTTCACGTCTTCGAGCAATTCTTTGGCAGCCGTTGCCTGACCCGCAATTACGCGGTAATCATTATAAGGATGAATAAAAATCGCTCCGGTTTTTGCAATAACTTCTTCCACTTTTTCTTCGCGGGCTTTTTGTGTTGACGCGCAGGTTATGACTTGTGCACCGTAATCCAAAACCGCTTGGCGTTTTGTATCGGGTGCATTTTCCGGCATAACTATAAATGCTTTTATTCCAAAGTTACGTGCAGCCAAAGCCAATGCTTGTGCAAAATTGCCTGACGAATGTGTGGTAACGCCTTTCGATTTTTGAGCATCAGTTATTTGCGCGACTGCATTACTTGCGCCGCGCATTTTGAATGCGCCCATCTTTTGAAAATTTTCGCATTTAAAAAATATTTTTGCGCCACTTATTCTGTCGATGGTTTGATTGCAAAGAACCGGAGTTCTGTGGATAAATGGTGCAATGCGTTTGACAGTTGCAATTATTTCGTTCAAATCTGGAATTTGATTTTGCATTATTATAAATTTATGAATGAAATTGAATGACAAGCCACCAATCCGGCGGTTTCTGTTCGCAAACGACTGTCGCCCAACGAAATTTCTTCGAAACTGTTTTGTTTTGCCAACAAAATTTCGTCATCAGAAAAATCGCCTTCTGGTCCAATCAAAATGGTTGCTTGTCCATTTTTATTATATAAATTTTTCAAATCTTTTTTTTCAGACTCTTCGCAATGTGCAATAAATTTTTGCCCATATAAAATTTGATTTACAAAATTGTTGAACTTTGTAAAATCGTTTAATTTCGGAAAAAAAGCATGGACAGATTGTTTTGCTGCTGCAACGATTATTTTATTCAAACGCTCAATGTTGATATTTTTTCGTTCGGAACGGTCGCATAGCAAAGGTGTTATTTCGTCGATGCCAATTTCCGTACATTTTTCCAAGAACCATTCAAGTCGTTCTATACTTTTGGTCGGCGCTATTGCTATGTGCAAATAATACGAATGTTTTGTCTGGTTTGTTTTTGTTAAAATTTTTACCGCACATTTTTTTGCATGATTCGACAAAACTTCTGCTTCATAAAGTCCACCGACTCCGTCAAGCAAAATAATTTTTGAACCAATATCAAGACGCAAAACTTTTACGCAGTGATGCGATTCGTCTTCGTTTAGCGTCGAAATCGGTAATTGTATTTCGGGACAATAAAAAATGTGCATAAAAATTATAATGTATTATGTTCAGCTTTTGTCATTCGCGGCGAAAATTCGTTTTCCAACACTTCCATCAATTGATCTGGCGTAACGTTTTCTGTTATCTCGCCAAATTGTACATACGAAATTGAACCGCGCTCTTCTGATACAACAATTACAAAGGCATCGGTAACTTCGGTTATACCGACAGCCGATCTGTGTCGCAATCCCAGTCTTTTTGATATATTAGGATTTTCCGAGACCGGTAATACGCAACGTGCCGCGTAAATTTTTTCGTTGTGCACTATGATGGCGCCGTCGTGCAAAGGACTGTTTTTAAAAAATATATTTTCGATGACGCGTGTTCCTGTATTTGCATCAATTATTTCGCCGGTTTCGGCGTAACTTTGCAAACCGTTTTTGCGTGCAATAACAATCAAAGCGCCGGTAAAAGTTTTCGCCATGTTTTCGCATGCCCGTACGAGGCTAAAAACCTTTATGGTCGGTGTGTTTGTTTCTTTTAAAAATATGGAAAAAATATTCTGAAAACTGTACCGCGAATTGTTGGAATATCGCGTGCCGACCAATAATAAAAATTTACGGACTTCTTGCTGAAAAACAACTATCAATGCAATTACACCAACGCCCATAAATTGTCCCAGAATTGTACCAAGCAATTGCATGTTCAACGCTTTTACAAGTAGCCATATCAGATAAAAAATGAAAATTCCGAGAAAAATATTTATTGCTATAGTTCCTTTAATTAATATATATATTTCATACAACAAAAAAGCTACTAAAAAAATATCTAAAACATCTAAAAATCTAATTTGAATAAAAGACATAATTAATTATGAATTATAAATTATGAATTATGAATTTTATTAAATATTGCAACGGTTTCGACAGCTTCGCGAACGTCATGAACGCGCAAAATATTTGTGCCGTTGAGCAGCGCAACCATGTTCAATGCAGTTGTTCCGTTCAACGCACTTTCTGGCGTCGTATTGAGCGTTTTATAAATCATCGATTTCCGTGAAAGTCCAACAAGCAAAGGTAATTCAAAAATTTTAAATTCGTCGAGACGTTTGAGCAATTCAAAATTATGCTTGATGGTTTTTCCAAAACCAAATCCCGGATCAATGATTATATCAGCAATACCCGCTTGTTTCATCAACGAAATCCGTTCACTGAAAAATTTTATAATGTCAAATACAACATCGTCATAAACCGGATTTTGTTGCATGGTTTGTGGAGTTCCCTGAATGTGCATCGCAATGTATGGCACCTGCAATTTGGCGACGGTTTCAATCATATTTTTGTCCATTGTTCCAGCCGAAATGTCATTTATTATATCGACTTCAAAATTTTTGACAACAAATTCTGCAACTTTCGATTGGTAGGTGTCAACAGAAATTAACGTCGATGGAATTTTTTTTTTGAGCATTTCCAAAACCGGCGTCAATCTTTCAATTTCTTGTCCAACGCTAATTTTCGGTGCTTTTGGTCTTGTCGAAACCGCACCGACATCAATGATTGATGCGCCTTCGTCAACCATTTTTTGTGCGTGTTCCAAAATTTTGTCAGAATTTGTATAACGTCCACCATCGTAAAAAGAGTCGGGTGTGATGTTGAGTATTCCCATAACCAAAGGTCGCTCCAGACTTACCAACTGCTGACGACAACGAATAGTTTTTTTACGTTCGAAAAAAGAATTTTGATTCATTGATAGCAATGTTTCTTAAAATTTCATAAACTTGCAAATTTAATTATTAATTGTTAATTGTCAATTGTCAATTATTAAGATTATGGATAAAACCATTGCGCAATATAACCATGTGATAGAAATTTGCAAAGATATTTTTCTGAAAAAAATGATTGACTACGGACCGGCTTGGCGAATTTTGCGTCCGGTATCGCTGACTGATCAAATATTTATCAAAGCAAAACGCATCCGCGAAATTGAAATCAACGGCATCACAAAAATTGATGAAGGCATGAAATCGGAATTTATCGGTATCATAAATTATGCAATTATTGCGTTAATACAACTTGAAATTGGTTTTTCCGACGTCATTGATATTGACAATTCAACTGCCGAAAGTCATTACAATAATTTTTTTGAAATGTCAAAAGAATTGATGTCGAAAAAAAACCACGATTATGGCGAAGCGTGGCGCTCGATGCGCATCAGTTCGTTTACCGATTTGATTTTGATGAAACTGTATCGCACCAAACAAATCGAAGACAATCAAGGCAAAACTTTGATTTCGGAAGGCGTCGATGCAAATTATTACGACATGATTAATTATGCGGTTTTTGCTGTAATTAAAATGAATGAAGCTGATTCAAATGTTTAACAATAATTAAATTAAAATGAAAATCATACAAATTATTTGTCGCACATTAGTTGGATTAGTCTTTACTTTCTCTGGATTTGTAAAGGCAGTTGACCCGCTGGGTTCGGCGTACAAGTTTACCGATTATTTTGCTTCGATGCACCTGTCGTGGTTGTCGGGCTTGGCGTTTACGTTTTCGATTTTACTTTCTGGTTTAGAATTTTTGGTCGGGTTTACGCTATTATTTAATGTAAAGACAAAATTGGCTTCGTGGGGCGCTGCGCTGTTTATGCTGATATTTACGCCGGTAACATTGTGGATAGCAATTGCAAATCCGGTACACGACTGCGGTTGCTTTGGCGACGCATTAGTTATTAGCAACTGGGCAACGTTTTACAAAAATATTGTTATTGACGTGATGGTTGTAATATTGTTCCTTAACTTTAAAAATGTCAAAACATGGCTTTCTAAATTTGGCGAAATTGGTTTCGTAGCCGGAGCAGCAATTTTGATTTTGGGTTTTGAAATATATAATTTTCGTCATTTACCGGTTATCGATTTTCGTCCCTACAAAATTGGTTCGAATATTCCGGATAAAATGAAAATTCCGGAAGGTGCACCGCACGACAGCGTCAGTATATATTTTATTTTGAAAAACTTGCAGTCGAACCAAGAGAAGGAAGTTAACCAGACTGATTACATGAAAGATTCGTCGTACTGGAATCCAAAGAAATGGGCAATGGTAAAACGAAACGATAAATTAATCAGCAAGGGTTATGAAGCACCCATCCACGATTTGACGATAACTTCAGTCGAACCACAAGAAATAACCGGTTATACTGAAAATCAAAATATATTGCAAGATATTTTAACGAATCCCGATTACAATTTCTGGCTTGTGGCATATTCTTTGCCAAAATCAAATTTAGACGGATTGAAAAATGCCGGAGAAATTGCTAAATTTGCAGCCGGCAATAAATTAAAATTTTATGCTTTAACATCGTCGGGTATTGATTTAATTACAGATGTGAAAAAGAAGTTACAATTGAAATATTCGTTTTTCAATGTTGACGAAACGACGCTCAAAACAATGATAAGAGCGAATCCGGGACTTATGTTATTAAAAAATGGAACGGTCGTTAAAATGTGGCATTACAATGATTTTCCGACGAACGAAGAATTATCAAAATTGATTTCAAATAAATAAGAATTTCAAACTTTATACAATAATAATATGAGAAAAAAAATTGTTGCGGGCAACTGGAAAATGAATACAACCCTGCAAGAAGGTGTCAATCTGGCAAAAACGGTTCGACGTTTGCACAACAACGTTCAAGATAAAGAAGTTGGTGTAATATTGGCAGCGCCGTTTACACATTTAAGCGAATTATGCAATGCTTTGGCTGGAAGCACAATTTTAGTTGCGGCACAAAATTGCGCCAGCGAAACCAAAGGCGCTTTTACCGGCGAAGTTTCGGTTGATATGATAAAATCGGTTGGTTGCAAAGCAGTTATTATCGGACATTCCGAGCGCAGAGCCTATTACCACGAAACAAATGCCCTGTTAAAGAAAAAAGCTGAATTGTTATTAAAAGCAAATCTGACTCCAATATTTTGCTGCGGCGAAACTTTGGCTGAACGAGAAAGCGGAAAGCTTTTCGATGTTATTAAAAGCCAAATTTCCGAGGCGATTTTCGAATTCAATCATGACGATTTCCAAAAAATAATTATTGCTTACGAACCAGTCTGGGCAATTGGCACAGGCGTTACAGCCACAGCCGCACAGGCACAAGAAATGCACGCATACATCCGTCAACTGATTGCCGAAAAATACGGTCGTCCGGTTGCCGAAGAAATTACAATTCTGTATGGTGGGAGTTGCAAAGGATCAAATGCAAAAGAACTATTTTCGAACCCCGATGTAGATGGAGGTCTGATTGGCGGTGCGGCACTTGATGCTGAAGATTTTATTAAAATAATAACTTCATTTTAAGCATTAGAAAAACGTCCATAATAACAATTTACTCATTATTTCGTTTTAAGATTATTGCAAAAATGGAAACGTCTTTCGAAGCAAAAACAATTATTTTTTTCTTATCAAATTAATTGTATATTTGTAGAATAAAAGCGAATATGTTTTATAAAATTAAGAATAAACACTTTAAAATAAAAATAATATGAACAAGTTTCCTCAAATAAAACTTCTGTTTTTGGTAGCTGCAATGGCAGTTTTATTGGCAAATTGTACAAGCAGCGATCCACGTAAGAAGGACGATATGATAGATTCAACTAAAATAGTTCAACCCAAAAAATCGGCGAACGTAAAAACCAATTACAAACTGCCTTCGCCGGTACAGTTATACGTTTTTATCCGCGACGAAGGTGCACATTTCAATAAAGATGTATTAAACTCGGTTGATAATTTATCGAAATACAATACCACCAAAAGCAAAGCGATAAATTTTGGTATTTATGCCGCTGATCTCGCGTACTGCACGGTTTTCGCAAAGCCACAACAAACATTTTTTTATTTTAAATCGGCAAAAACCATTGCAAACGATTTAGGTCTGACACAAGGTTTTGACGAACTGATTTCGAAGCGGATTGAAAATAATCTTAACAATACAGATTCATTGTTTCAGATAACATCCGATTCGTATTGGGACGCATGTCAGTTTCTCGAACAAACCGGCAAATCAGATATACTTGGTTTTATTTTAGTAGGTGGATGGATTGAAAGCGTAAATCTGGCAATCAATTCGGTTGATAAGTTTTCGGCTGACAATGCAATCGTCGGACGCATAACAGAACAACAATTATTGCTAGACAATCTGTTGGAAAATCTTAAAGCAGTCAATAAAAATGACCAGATTAGCGACATTATTTCAAAGTTGACAGAACTTAAAATATCTTTTGATAAAGTAGTGATTGGCGATCCGGTTAATAAAAATGTTTACAACGAAATTGCAACCAAAGTTAAAGCTTTACGTAATGAATTTATAAAGGGCTAAAAACTTTAAAATGTTAAATCATTAAATTTGAATTTTTATATGAAAAACAAAATAATAATTTTATTTACATCCGTTTTTATAGCATTTACCGCATATTCGCAAAATTGCGGTAAAAAACAATTTCTCGATAAAAATCTTATAGAAGATTTTGATTACAAAGGACAGTCGAGCTCTGCCGAATTGCAACCCGGAGATACTGCTCGCACATCGGTTGTGGCTTACGGCAAAAATGAAGTCAGAATTGCAGTTGGCGGTGAACCTTTTTTGGGACAATTAATTTTTAAAGTAATACAACCTACCAGTAAAACAAAAAAAGTAGTTGACAACATTCGTAAACGCGAAGAAGAAATACCCGTTTATAAAAAAGATAAAGACGGTAATCTGGTGCAAAAGATAGACGATTGGACCGGCGAAAAAGCTAAAGATGCCAATGGAGCGCCGATTTACGAAATAGAAAAAACCGAGAAATTAGTTTCGTATGACACCACTTTCAAAACCGTACAAATAAACGAAGAACTGCTTTTATTTGATTCGGAAACATCAACCGATAAAAAATATTATCAGGAAAAAATATCAAGAACAAAGAAATTGATAATAGAAGTGATTGTTCCGGCTAAAGATGTTGATGCCAATAAAACAGGTTGTGTCAGTGTAAATTTTGGATTTCGCGTGTTTGGCGAAAAAAAGAAATTCAGTAAGAATTAAAATTTAGTCGTTGTCCTAAAGAAAACAGTCATATAAAACATTGATCAATTAATAATAAATATTCAATGCAACAAAATACGCCATAAAAATCGATTAATATGAATGAATCCGTATTAAAAGCCTTGATGCGCATGTTTGCAATTATTGCAAACGGCAACAAGGACGACCTGAATAATCGATCGCGCACTGTTGTCGAATCATATCTTGGTCAGCAACTAAGTCAGGAGCAATTAAACGAATACCTTGCTTTGTTCGACGAATTTCTTGCTTTCCACCATCGCGACATGGAACAAAAAGAAGGAGAAAAAGTGCGCAAACGCACTTCGTCAAATTCGGTAAAAGTGTTAATGATATGCGAACAAATAAACGAAGAACTCCAACAAAAAGAAAAAATGGTGGTGTTGCTTCGGATGCTCGAATTTATTAACGAAGGCGAAGGTATCACAGAAAAGGAACTCGATTTTGTAAAAACGGTTTCAGAAACATTCAAAATTTCAGATTCGGAATATGAAAATATAAAAAGTTTTATCTTCGACTCTCCACTCAACATACCCGAAAAAGAAAATCTGATTGTCGTAAACGGGGCTGCAGAAACAGAAAACTTACCATACAAATATCTGCAAAAGCGCGAATTGCACGGCAACATTTTTATTTTGAACATTGAAAGTACAAACACATATATTTTCAGATACGTTGGTGAAGACGATTTGTATCACAACGGACGCAATGTCCTTATTAACCGCGTTTACTTTTTCGACAAAGGCTCGTCAATCCGAAGTTCGAAAATAAGCCCGGTATATTACAGCGACGTGGTCAGCAAATTCCTGTCGTCGCAAATAAAACAAAAAATAATATTCACTGCTAAAGAAATCGAATTCCGTTTCAAAGCCAGCGACAACGGAATTCATAATTTTTCATTTTCCGAAGAATCCGGTCAATTGATCGGAATTATGGGCGGCAGCGGCGTTGGGAAATCTACCTTGCTCAATGTTTTAAACGGAAATTTGCCACTCAATCATGGTGCAATTTTTATCAACGGTTGGGACATTAATAAAGACAAAGATAAACTCGAAGGCGTTATTGGCTTTGTGCCGCAAGACGACTTGCTGATTGAAGAACTGACCGTTTTCCAGAATTTATATTTCAATGCAAAACTCTGCTTCAGCAATTTTTCCGAAAAGAAAATAATTCATACCGTCGCAAAAGTTTTGGTTGACTTAGATTTAATCGAAATAAAACATTTAACCGTAGGAAATTCACTCAATAAATTTATCAGCGGCGGACAACGTAAACGCTTAAACATTGCACTCGAGTTGATTCGCGAACCATCGGTACTTTTTGTTGACGAGCCGACTTCCGGCTTATCATCGCGCGACTCGGAAATGGTGATGGACTTACTCAAAGAGCAAACACTCAAAGGCAAACTCGTCATTGTAAATATCCATCAACCCTCTTCGGACATTTACAAATTGTTTGACAAACTTTTAATAATGGACAAAGGCGGACGACCGATTTATTACGGCGATCCGATTGATGCCATAACGTATTTCAAAAAGATGACAAACCACGTAAACGCCGACGAAAGCAATTGTCTGTGTTGCGGTAATGTCAACCCCGAACAGATTTTGCAAATACTTGAAGCACGTCTGGTAAACGAATTTGGAAAACTGACGCGTAATCGAAAAATTTCGCCACAAGAATGGTACGATTTGTATAAAAAAAATATCGAAGCCAAAGAATTAGAAGCTCTGCCCGACCGTTTCAACAACATCAAGCATGAAGAATTGCCAAAAAATTTTTTCAAAGTTCCAAACAAATTAAGTCAGTTTAAAATATTTGGATTGCGCGATGTTCTTGCAAAACTCACCAACAAACAATATTTGCTGATTAATTTTCTCGAAGCGCCATTACTTGCATTGATACTTTCGTTCTTTACAAAATATATTGCCGGAGTTGCGTCGAATCCTAATGCGTATGTTTTTAGCGAAAACGAGAATCTTGCAGCCTATCTTTTTATGAGCGTTGTTGTTGCATTATTTATGGGACTAACCGTCAGCGCCGAAGAAATTATCCGCGACCGCAAAATCATTCAGCGCGAATCGTTTTTGCATCTTAGCCGCTGGAGTTACCTCAATTCGAAGACTATCACAATGTTTATAATTTCAGCAATTCAAATGTTGACATTTGTGGCAATTGGCAATACAATTCTCGAAATCAAAGGTATGTATTTTAGTTATTGGTTGGTTTTATTTACAACAGCCTGTTTTGCAAATTTGTTGGGTTTAAATATTTCATCTGCATTAAATTCGGTAGTTACAATTTACATTTTGATTCCGTTTATTTTAGTACCGCAATTATTGTTAAGCGGAACAATTGTCAAATTCGAAAAACTACATAAAAGCCTTTCGTCTTATGATTATGTTCCGTTTGTCGGCGACATCATGACGTCACGTTGGGCATACGAAGCTGTGGTTGTCAATCAATTTAAAAATAACGAATATCAAAAATATTTCTTCGATTATGAGATGGACAAAAGTTATTACGGTTTCCGCAAAAATTATCTGGTAAACGAGTTGCAATCGCGCATTAATGTCATACAAAAAAATTATGCGCAACACAACAACAAAGAAGAAACGATAAAAAATATCGATTTGATTGCAAACGAACTAAAAATTATTGCAACAGAACCAGGAACACATAAAATGCCATTTCAAAATATAGATAAGTTGACATTGAAATCGTTCCCGTCGATCCAAAACGATTTGATAAGTTATTTAGACCAATTGTCAAAATATTATTCAAAGAAATACGACGATGCCAGCAATAGAATGGATAAACAATTTAACGACATTACTTCGAAATTTGCAGATAAAGACACCATTTTCAGACTTAAACAAAAGTACCACAATACGAACATTGCCGATTTGGTACTTAATAATCAAGAGCTGAAAAAAATTATTGAACATGACGGTCGTTTTGTACAACTTTCTGATCCTATTTATAAATATCCTGAATCGAGTTGGGGTAGAGCACATTTCTATGCCCCAGTTAAAAAACTTGGAAAATTTTATATCGACACTTATTGGTTTAATGTTCTGGCAATTTGGATGACGACGCTATTTCTATACATTGCGCTTCTTAACGATTGGCTTCGCAGGCTGATTGAAGCAATGGGAAATTTTAAGATAAAAACAAAATGGAAAAAACAAGTAGTTGCTGAATAAATTATAAGAATATTATTTTTGAACCTAATAATTCGGGGATTTTTTTTTAAGATTGAAACGCAGTGCAAGTTTTATGATTTGATTAAAACTTGCACATTTTATTTCGATTAAAAATTTTATTCATAAATGATGCGAACATTTACAATTATTTATATTTTATTTTTGACCTTACCAGCCATCGCACAATTAAAAGAAATTTATAAATTAAACGGTCACACCAACAACATCAACACAATTGCAATTAGCGCCGACAGCAAATTTTTAGCGACCGGAAGTCTGGATAAAACCGTTCAGGTTTGGGACTTGACCAATATGCAAAAAATCAGATTATTTAACGACTTCAGAAATAATGTGTCGTCAGTAGTTTTCAGTCCCGATTCAAAATACCTTGTTGTAGGAAGCTGGGATAATTTAATAAGAATATATGACACAGAAAACTGGAAACTGACAAAAATTTTGAATCAGCATAAAGATTACATTTTCTCATTGACGTTTAGTAAAAGCGGAAAGTATTTGGCAAGCAGTAGCGCCGATGGTGAAGTTTTTGTTTGGAAAACCAGAAATTGGACTGTCGAAAAATCTTTAGGCGACAACAATGTTAAAATAAAAAGTCTTGCATTTAATCCTTCGGAGACTTTGCTTGCTGGTGGCGGAACAGACTATTGTATTCACATTTGGAATGCAACTAACTGGAAAGAAGTACAACTTTTAAAACAGCATACCGGTACGGTTTCTTGTCTGGAGTTCGATCCGAGTGGAGAATTTTTAGCATCGGGCAGTTATGATAAAAGAGAAATCGTTTGGAGTACCACAAACTGGAAACCAACAAAAACCTTATCAACACATATTGATGATATTTACAGTCTGACATTTGAACCAGATTCCAAACATTTATTTTCTACAGGTTTCGACAGAAAAATTGTAGTCTGGAATCTCGAAAAAAATTTAGTTGATACAACTGTCTATGCAAAAAAAACCGTTAATGCGTTGGTTTTGGATTTTCATAATCAACATTTATTCACAGCCGGTAACGATTTCAAAGTTACAATATACGATGCATCGGAATTTTTTCCGCACCCAAAATCAAAGTCAATTTCGGTACATAAAAATAATCCATACAATGAAAAACGTCTTGCGCTGATAATTGGTAATAGCGAATATGCAACAATTCCGCTTAAAAATTCGCTGAATGATGCAGACAGCTTGACGTCGGCACTTGAACAATTAAACTTTGAAGTTACCACATATAAAAATATTATCCTCGATAAATTAACAGAAACTATTGACGAATTTTATGCAAAAATAAAAGCGTTGAAAACAGAAAATAACAAAGTCGTCATGCTGGTTTATTTTACCGGACACGGTGTCCAGTTAAACAATAAAAATTACCTTGTACCAATCAATGCAAATATTTCGTCGCCCAATGACTACGAAATTCAAACTTACAGTCTTGATAAATTAATCAAAACCTTCGACGGATTGAACAACAATGTTATCAAAATTTTTATAATCGATGCAAACCATCAAAACCCATTTGAGCGACAAAGTTCCCAAACGTCAAATAAAATAGCAGATGGATTGGCACAACAGGCAATTGCAACAAGAAATACTCTTCTGGCTTTTGCCGCAGCGCCAAACACGCTTGCTCTCGAAAGTGATGCCAAGAATAGTCCATACATGCAACAATTGCTGACAAATTTGCAAATACCCGGCGTCAGCATAGAGCAACTTTTTAAAAATCTGCGCAATGCTGTAAATTATATAACCAACGAACACCAACTTCCATTTGAATCCAGTACGTTGATTAGCAATTTTTATTTTAAGGAAAAATAAATGGACAAACAATAGAATGTTTTTATAAAACTAACAACTATTTGATTTTTTTTTTATTTTTGCAACTTCATGCCCGGATGGCGAAATTGGCAGACGCGCTGGTTTCAGGGACCAGTGTTTGAAAGGACGTGCAGGTTCGACCCCTGTTCCGGGCACTTTACAAATGTGCGTTAAAAAAAAAGGTTGTCATAATATGGTAACCTTTTTTTTATCCAAACTACTTTCTTCCAATCATCAAAGAATTTCCATCAATGGCATCGATGCGGTGAATGTTTTTTAAACCGGCAGCAGTAAACCATTCTGCAACTTCGGTTTCGGTATAAGTGTCGCCATAGTCAGTGCCGACGAGCATGTTCAATGCAAAAGCTGTTCCACGCGACGGTTGAGTCCGGTTGTCATTCATAATATAATCTTGTATTACAATTTGACCGCCGGCGTTTAAAGTGTCGGCGCAACGTTGAATCAACATTTTATTTTCGTCGTAAGAATTTATGTGGACAATTGCCGATAAAAATACCAAGTCATAACCATTGCCAAAATCGTCAACCAGATAATCGCCCGCCAACGTTGATATGCGTCCTGTAAAACCTTCCTTGTCAATAAATTTTTGCGAAACATTTACGACGTCCGGCAAATCGAAAACAGTCGCGGAAATGTCGCCGGCATTAACAAAACCCATTGAATAAGCGCCAGAACCACCGCCAACGTCAAGTACTTTTTTCACACCGGTCAAATTTAATTTTGCAATAATCGCTGGTGCTGCTTTAAAAGCGCGGTCGTGCATGGCATGGATAAAACCTTCGATGGCACCGGATTGGCGAAACTGCATTTCGCTTGTTGCAACTTTATGTCCGGCAACAACGGCTTCGGTCAATGTGCTCCAAGTTTTCCAAAGATTGATGCTGTGGTTAATCCCACCCAGATAATCAGGTTTGCCCTTCACTAAAAATTGTGCAGCAAAAGTTGTATTCGTAAAAATCTGATCGTTTTTTTCGAGCAAATCGAGTGCAACCAGCGCGTTCAACAATCTGTCAATTCCACGCGTGTCAGCATGGATTGCAAGTGCAACTTCAGCTGTAGTTTTGCCGGTGTCATTTATTATAGTAAAGACACCCAGTTCAAAACCCGTTAAAATAATCCGGCTGTTTTGAAATTCGCGAATCTGGTCTAATAAAGTTTTTGGAGTCATGATATTTATGATTAAATGATTATGTCGAACAAAATTTCGTCGAAATAAAAGAATGTCAAATTTAAAAAATAAAATAGACTAAAATTCTGATTTTTGTAAATAAACGAAATTTTTTCAAAGATTTTTTTTAGCTTTGTTGAGACATTTGTCGATGACTAATTAATTAGCTGACGGCTAAAACAGGTCAAAATTTTGGTGCGTAATTTGCTATTTTTCTAAATCGATCAATAAGAATTGTGAATATGACTTTATTTAAAAATTTAAAAACCGGTACCAAAATAGTTGTTCCGTTTGTGTTTTCGCTTTTCGTTTTGGTGGTGGTAATTTCCATAGTAACAAATTATTATTTCAACAAGAATTACGAACAAGAAACTCAGAAGCTTATCACAGGTCGTATTAACCACGTTCAAAAAAACATCGATGACATTTGTTCCAAAGCGCTTTACGGAGCGTCGATCTGCGCCGGTCTCGACGTTGTGCAGCGCGCATACAAAGCATATTACATTACCAACAATCTCGATTCTTGCTCAAACATTATTGAAAGCGAATTTCGTTCAATCAACGACTTGATACAAACCAACACCGGACTTGAAGCGCGGATTCAGTTTCATTTACCGCCGGCACAATCGTTTATAAGATGTTGGACAACCACGCGCGGCGACGATTTGTCGTCGTACAGGAAAAGTCTATTAAAAATTAACAAAACGCACGTTCCCGTTACCGGTATTGAAACTGAACGATCCGGACTGGTGCTCGTTGGTATTTCGCCGGTTTTTAGTAACCGTGGAAAATATTTCGGATCAAACGAAATTTTGTTTCCGATTAACAAATTGGTCGAGCAACTTAAAGATGAACAAGGCGAAGACTTTGCGATATATATGCACTCCGAGCAACTAAAAATTGCGACACAATTTTACGAAAACCCGATTACCAAAATCAATCAGGAAAATATACGCATCGGTAATTTTTTATTTGTTGACCAGACAAGCGAAGAATTTAAAGTTACAAACCTTACCGAACCAATGCTGAATGCAGGTTTTACAGGTTTGTCAAATTTCGAAGTAGGCGATTACAAATATGCTTGCTCACCGTTAAAAGATTTTGATGGAAACACAATTGGCGTTGCCGTTTTTCAACTCGACGTTGCCAATTATAAAAGCGACATGTTCAATATTAGATTATCGCTTATTATTTTGTTGTTCGCTTTGCTATTTTTGACAGTTTGGTTTGCCATCTGGATAACCGGAATTTTAATTACCAAAGAAGTAAAACAAGTTGCAAAAGTATTAACACATTTATCGCTTGGCAAGTTAGCAAAAGACCTCGAAGTTACCAGCAACGACGAAATGAATCAGATGAAATCGGCGCTCAACGCACTCAACAACGGTTTGCGAAGAACAGCGTCATTTGCCAATCAAATAGGAAAAGGAAACTTAGAAGTAAATTACGAACCACTTAGCGACGAAGACGTTCTGGGAAATGCGTTAATAGAAATGCGTAACAGTTTGAATGTTGCGGTACAAACCGAAAACAAGCGTCGCATAGAAGACGAAGAACGAAACTGGATTACGCGCGGACAAGCAATTATCGAAGAAATTTTGCGTCAACAAACCGACATGTTCAATTCGATTGCGCCAAACGTTATCAAAGGAATTGTAAAATACATAACTGCCACATTGGGTGGAATATTTATTTATATTGACGACAACCCTGACGATTTATATCTTGATCAGGTAGCGACTTTTGCTTACGACAGAAAAAAGTTTTTGCAAAAGAAAATCAAAGTCGGCGAAGGACTTGTCGGTATGGCTGTTCTCGAAAAATCGACGGTTTTTAAAACCGAAATTCCAAAAGATTATATTGAAATAAAATCGGCTTTTGGCGACACGATCCCCACAAGTTTGCTTATTGTTCCTTTGAAATTCGAAGAAAATATTTTCGGCGTCATTGAATTAGCAGCGATGCACAAATTCAAACCCAACGAAATAAAGTTTGTCGAAAAAGTTGCAGAATCAATCGCATCAGCAGTTTCGCGCGATAGGACAAATCGCAGAACATCAAATTTATTGTTGCAATCGAGAAAACAGGCAGACGAACTTTCGCAAAAGGAATCCGAACTGCGCGACAATATTTCGAAATTACAAATTACGCAGGAAGAAGCCGCCATACAACAAGCCGAAACCAAGAGTTTTATGGATTCAGTTAATCAAACCATTATCCGCGCAGATTTTAGACTTGACGGCAGATTGATTTATGCTAATCCGAAGTTTCTCGAAACAATGCAATTCCTTATCAGCGAAGCAAGCGGTCAGCACGTCAGCATTTTTATCGAAGACAAAGACCGCGATACGTTTACACAAGACTGGCGCAATCTGGTGCATAACGGAAATCTTATAGAAAAAAGAATCCGGCACAAAACAAAATATGGACATGTCTGGTTGTTATCGACCTTCACTCCTATTTTTGACATCAACAAACGAATTGATAAAGTCTTGTTTCTTGGTATTGACATTAACCAAGATCGTTTGAAATTCCTCGACTTCCAAGGAACATTAAATGCTGTTGACAGTTCGGTTTGTTTGTCGATCTACAAACCGGACGGTACAATCGTTAAAGATAATGACATTTTATTGAATACACTTCATTATGAATTTGAAGAAACTGTCAACAAAAATATTTTTAATTTCATAGATGAAGAAAAAATGCAGCACTTCAGAATTGTTTGGAATCAGGTGATGAGTGGGCAGTCAGTAAGTTTCGAAGAATATATGATGACCAAAGAAGGTGAACAAAAATGGTTCCGCGGCACATATTCGCCAATTCGTGATTACGACGGAATGATTTATAAAATTATTTATCTTGCCGTCGAAATAACAGAATACAAAGCCATTGAAAAACGCTCGTTGCAGCAAACTGAAGAATTAAGAATAAAAGAACAAAAACTAAGAATTAGTCTCGAAAAATTTCAATCAGCAAAACGAGATTTAGACCGACTGCGCAAAGGCGTTGAGCCGGAAATTAACACAACAGATGGCGTTTAAATAAACATTCGTTTATTCATTACAAATAATTATTTTCTCATCTTTTTTTTGTAATTTTGACAGATTAAGTCAAAAAAAAATTGCCATGAATTATAAAGAATGTAGTTTAACAACCAGCGATGGAACTCTGTTTGCCGGTAATATCTGGTCGCCTGATAAAGCACAAACCGTAATACTTCTCATACACGGTTGGGGCGAACACGCCATGCGCTATGACCATTGGGCAAAACGGTTTAACGAAAAAAATTATGCTTTCGTTGCTTATGATTTGCGCGGACATGGAAAATCGGGCGGCAAACGCGGTCATGTGCCAAATTACGAAACGTTTATGACAGATATTTCGACAATGATTGTAGAAGTTAAAAAAACATTTCCATCGATTCCTGTTATTTTGTACGGTCACAGTATGGGAGGCAATCTTGTACTTAATTATGCAGTCCGACAAAAGCCAGACATCAAAGCTGTTATTGCTACATCGCCTTGGCTGAAATTAGCAACCGAGCCGCCAAAAATTTTACTCGCCACCGGAAAATTTATAAACAACTTTTATCCGGCATTTACGCTTTCATCTGATCTCGATGCTTCAGGAATTTCGCATGATCCGGTTGAAGTAAAAAAATACAAAACCGACCCGTTGAACCACAACAAAATTTCAGTACGGTTGGTTGACGAAATTTATAAATCGGGCGAATGGGTAACAAGTCAGGGGGAAAAGCTGCAATTACCTGTATTGGTTATGCATGGAAGCGGAGACAAAATTACTGATCATAAAAAATCGATTGAATTTGTTGAAAAGTCGAAAGGCAAAGTTTCCATAAAAATCTGGAATGACCTTTATCACGAAATGCACAACGAGCCAGAGCGCACGGATGTTTTCAATTACCTGATAAATTGGCTTGATTCCATTTAAACAATTTTTTAAATTGACTTGAAAAATGGATTTTCGTACAAAAGTTGACATCAAACCATCGGAAAATAAAATATCGCACAACAAAAAAGTATTGCTGATTGGTTCGTGTTTTACCGAAAATATTAGTAATCGTTTAAAACATTTGCGTTTCGATATTTTACAAAATCCGTTTGGCATTGTTTATAATCCGTTTTCAATTGCAACTCAATTAACACATCTTTTAGATAACAAACAATTTACATTAAACGAAATAGAACAAAAAGGTGAAATATTTTTCAGTTTCGAGCATCACAGCGATTTTTCGTCGCTTTCGTCGCACGAATGTCTTACTAAAATTAACGATGCAATAATACATGCAGCCAGTTATTTGCCTGCAAGCGATTTTCTTTTGATAACCTTTGGCTCTGCCTGGGTTTACTCGTTCAAACGCAGTGGAAAAATAATTGCTAACTGTCATAAATTACCCGATTACGAATTTGACAGAAAAATGCTTACAATAGACGAAATTGTTGAACAGTATTCCGGTTTAATTCGTCGTCTTGTAACAAAAAATCATCACCTGAAAATTATTATCACTGTCAGTCCGGTGCGTCATTGGCGCGACGGAGCGATGGGCAATCAACTAAGCAAATCGACATTGTTGCTTGCCGTCGCAGAATTGTGTAAACTTTATAAGCAGGTAGAATATTTTCCGTCGTACGAAATAATGATGGACGAATTGCGCGATTACCGGTTTTACGCCGACGATATGCTTCATCCGTCGAAAGTTGCGATCGATTATATTTGGGAACGATTTGCCGAAACTTATTTTACTGACGAAACCGTTTCGCTCGCAGCGCAAATTAATAAAATCAACAAAGCGATGCAACACAAACCTTTTAATGCCGACTCTGCAGAACACCGGAAATTTGTTGCCAATGTACGACATCAAATTGATGAAATTAAAAAAACGTACCCCAAAATAAACTTTGATGAAAAAAATGAGTCAAACTAAAAAAATCTTATAATTCAATAAATATTAAATTTGTAAAAAATAATGTTTTATGAAAAAGTCAATTATTTATGCAATCATATTCGTAATTGCCGCGGCAATTAATTTACAGGCACAAGAAAAAATAACCATGCTAAATCCAAACATTTTTTTTGGCGGCAATTTTGGATTACAATTCGGCTCGATAACGCAAATCAATCTTTCGCCTACGGTTGGCTACCGCTTTCCAAATCAAATATCGGCAGGCGTTGGTTTGACGTACGATTATTATAACGACTCGCGTTATCAATTCAGCACGTCGGCGTATGGCGCCAGTATTTTTGGTCGCTACAATATTAACAAATATCTGTTTGCCCACGTCGAACTCGAAAACTTAAATATGGCTCAATTAGACATTAGTACAAATCCGATTACAAATATTTCGACAATTTCCGAATCGGATCGATATTGGATAACAAGTTTCTTCGTCGGTGGCGGCTACCGTCAATTAATTGGCGAGCGCTCATCAGCATACATTATGGTTTTGTGGAATCTTAATCAGTCAACCAAATCGCCTTACTCTAATCCGATAATTAAAATTGGTTTTGATATATAATGCGACATTTTAATTATTTCATTTGCAGTTATAAAAGAAAATTCATTTAATTTGAAGTCAAAAACAAGGCATAAAATTTGAACAAAA
>Ga0265327_10001215_pt1 | contig 34710 bp, 28 predicted proteins | sample 41621metaG_FD_202089 | JGI IMG/M metagenome (GOLD analysis project Ga0265327, IMG submission 202089) | Rhizosphere microbial communities from Carex aquatilis grown in University of Washington, Seatle, WA, United States - 4-16-21 metaG | ecosystem: Host-associated > Plants > Roots > Rhizosphere...
GGGCCGAGGCCACGCCGGCCACGATGACGATGGCCGCGCCGATGGCCACCGGGGGATTGCCGCCGAGGATCGCCCCGGACATCAGGAGGGAAGTGGCTCCCAGGTAGAAGAAATGCCGGGAGGACTTGCGCTCGGGGGCAGAGAGCACCACCAGCAGGCTCAGGGCCCAGGCGATGATGCCGTTGATGAGCAGGGCCAGCTGGAACAGATCCAGTGGCTTCACCAGCCGCAGCGGCACCGAGATCTGACGGCTCTGGCGCTTGACGGTGTAGAGCAGGTAGGCCCCTTCGGGCTTCTCATTGATGAATCGCTGGGCCTTCGCGGTGCCTTCCGGGGTGGGCTCATAGGCCTTGCCCTGGATCTTCAGCAGCTCATCGCCTTCGAGGAGGCCTGCTTCCTCGGCGACGCCATCGGGCAGGATCTCTCGGATGACGATCTTGCCGTTCTCCAGGTTCCACGAGCATTGGTCATCCGAGGCGGCATACACCCACTGGTTGAGGGCGAAGGTGCCGAGGGCGAGCGTCAGGCAGACCAGGCTGATCCACAGCAGGCGCCACCGGATGCGTTTCAGGTAGGGATTCATGGAGCCTTTGTGGAAGAATGCCCGGATGGAGCGAAATGCGCGGAACGACAGGGCCTGCTGGCTTCTGGTGGGCGGGAGGCGCCGGCTGGGTCGGGCCCTGGCGGAAGATCTCGCCCACGATCATGACCTGGTGCTGACGAGCTCAGAATCCTGGGAAGGTGAGGCCTGGCTGGAGGGTTTGTCTGGGGGTGGATGGAACCGGACGCTTCAGTGGGATGCCGAGAGCCCCGATCTGGTTTCCCGCATGATGGCAGATCTGGATGCCTTGGCGGCGGATGGGCGGGTGATTTCAGGGGCCGTCATCCTCGCCGGAACGTTTCCCGAGGCGCCTCTGGGCAACTGGTCCGCCGCGGGCCTGGAAGCCACCTGGCGGATGAATCTGAGCTTTCCCTTTCTATGTGCCCAGGCCCTGGCCCCCCGATTGGCTGAGGGCGCCTGCCTCCAGATTCTGCTCGATACGTCCATCCACCAGCCGTGGCTGAAGCGGCTGCCCTACAGTGCGGCTAAGGCGGGGCTGGCGGCCCTGGTGCCCGGGCTGGCGCAGCTCCTGGCGCCCCGCGTGCGGGTGGTCGGCCATGCCCTGGGAACGCTGCTGCCGGCTGAGGGCAGTGATTCCGCCTTTCTGGCGGAGCGCACGCTGCTCAAGCGACTGGGGGAGCCCGCCGACCTCTGCCGGGCTGTGCGCTTCGCGGCGGACAGCCCCTTCCTCACCGGGGAGATCCTCACGCAGGATGGTGGGCGGCGCTGGCTCTGAGCCCTATTCCAGCACCTGCACGTCCACCCGCGAGGGCAGCGCCTTCGTGTGATAGACGCGGTGCTCAGCCTTGCGGAAGTCGGCCGCCTTGGCCTTGGAGATGTCGCAGAAGGTCTGGGGATTGCGATCCGTCAAAGGGAACCAGGAAGACTGAACCTGGACCATGAGGCGGTGGCCCTTGCGGAAGGTGTGGAAGACATCGGGCAGGGTGAAGGCCACCTCGGTGGGGCGGCCCGGAACGAAGGGCTCAGGCGTGGTGAAGCTGTTCCGGTATTTGCCGCGCAGGACATCCCCCCGCACCAGCATCTGCGATCCGGCCGCGTGCCAGCCGATTGGGGCGTCCTTCGGATCAGGGGCATCGTCCGGGAGCACGTCGATCACCTTCACCACCCAGTCGCTGTCGGTACCCGTGGTGCTCACGTGGAGCACTGGTCGCAGCGGACCCGCGAGGGTGAAGTCCGCCTCAAGGGGGGCCGTCTCAAAGACCAGCACATCGGGGCGCTGCGCTGCGAAGCGCTGGTCCTCCGTCATGTAGGACGCGGTGTACCCGAAGGTGACGTCCTGCGTGTAAGGCACCGGGCGGGCGGGATCGCTGATGAATGACTCGAAGCCCTTCGCTTGGGTCGGTGCCACCAGGCTGAGGCGGCCTTGCGCCTCCAGGTAGAAGGACCGAGGTTTGGCGGCCCTGGGCGGCCAGGCATCGAAACTGCGCCACTGGTTCCGCCCCGTCTCGAAGACGGTGGCCTTGGGCAGGGCGGTCCCGGTGTCACCCTTCAGGTGCTGGTTGAAGAACCGCAGCTCGACTTCCTGCTCGAACCAGGCGGCGGTCTTCGAGCCGAACTCGGCCTGCCCGATGCGGCTGCCATCCCCGCTGGCCCACTGGCCATGGGTCCAGGGACCCATTACCAGATGGCTGGGCGTCGTGGGGCTTTGCTCGGTGAGGGCCTTGGCGCAGGCCAGGGCGCCGAAGAGGTCCTCCGCATCAAACCAACCGCCCACGGTGAGCACTGCTGGTTGGATGCCTTTGAGGTGGGGACGCAGGTCCCGGCTCTGCCAGTAGGCATCGTAGGTGGGATGGGCGACATAGGCCTCCCAGATGGGCTCGGTGTGGATGTTCAACCGGGCGGCGATGTCGCCCAGGGGGCCCGCCTCCAGGAACCAGCGGTAACCATCCGGCGGTGGCGTGGGCAGCACAGGGGACGTGCTCTGAGGGGCATCGGCGCGGCTGCGGAAGTAGAAGCCGAAGAACGAGGCATTGGCCGCCAGCTGGAAGGCGCCGCGGTGGTAACTGTCATCACCTTCCCACAGGTCGATCATCGGGGCCTGGGGAGATACGGCCTTCAGGGCCGGATGGCCGCAGAGCAGGCCCTGCGCGGCGTAGTGGCCGGGGTAGCTGATGCCCCACATGCCGACGCGGCCGTTGTGGCCGGTCAGGTGCGTTACCAGCCACTCGATGGTGTCGTAGGTGTCCGTGAGCTCGTCCGTCTCTCCGGCTCTGCGGCTTGGGTTGACGGGGCGGGCATCCACGAACTGGCCCTCGCTGAGAAAGCGCCCCCGCACATCCTGGTAGACCACGATGTAGTCTTCCCGAGCAAAGGCTGGGGAAGGCCCCACGCCGCGCCGGAAGGCCTCGGGGCCATAGGGGCCCGAGCCATAGGGCGACCGGCTCAGCAGGATCGGGTGGGGGGTGGTGGCGTCCTTCGGCTGGTAGATCGATGTGAAAAGCTTGACGCCGTCCCGCATGGGCACCATCACCTCGCGCTTGGTGTAGCGCGCCTGCAGGAGTTCGGGTGGCGGCGCCTGGGCACCGAGCCTGAGGCAGATCAGGGCAACCAGCAGGATCCGACCGAACGACATGGGCACCCCGGAAAAGGTTCGATGCTCCCATGGGAATCGGATTCCAGGAATGCCCCCATGGGAGAATCACCCTGGAGGGCTCCCGCCGTATGAAGTTCAAGGTCAACGAAGTGTTCCACTCGATTCAGGGCGAAGGTGCCCGCATCGGGCGCCCCTGCCTCTTCATCCGCCTGACGGGCTGCCCCCTTCGCTGCACTTACTGCGACACGGCCTACGCCTTCTACGAGGGCACCCTGCGCGAAGGGGAGGACTTGCTGCAGGAGGTGGTCGCCTGCCTCGGTGTGCCCCGCAGCGGCCCCAACGCGCCCTTTGTGGAGCTCACCGGGGGCGAACCTCTGGCCCATCCCCAGGCCCCGGAACTCCTGCAGGCTCTGCTGGACCTGGGCTACGAGGTGGCGCTGGAGACGGCTGGCAGCCACGACCTGGCGCCTGTGCCCCGCGCGGTGGTCAAGATTGTGGACCGCAAGACCCCGGCCAGCGGCGAGGAGCATCGTTGGCTGGAGGACAACCTGGACCACATGGTGCCGGGGCAGGATGAGCTGAAGTTCGTGTTGTGCGATGAGGCTGACTATGCCTGGGCCAAGGCCTGGTGCGCCGAGCGGGCCGTGTGGGATCGCTTCGAAGTGCTCTTCAGCCCCGTCTGGGGCCAGCTCGATGCCGCCTGGCTGGCGGAGCGGGTCGTGGCCGATGCCTTGCCCGTCCGCGTGCAGGTGCAGCTGCACAAAGTGATCTGGGGGGCCGAGCGGAAGGGGGTTTGAATCTGGACTTAGTTACCTTGGTGGAGCGGCGCAGACACGGTTTTTTTACGGTGGGGAACTAGGTTGGATTTGGGCACGGGCGTCTTCTTTGGACCCCTGCGCCCGGATCCAAATGCACGATCACCCCGTCCCTCTCCCCAACTTGTGGGGAATGGCCCTGCGAGGCATGTGATGAATGGCGCAAGTCCGCTGCTCTTCTCTGCGATGAAGGAAGACATCCTGCCTTCACTCCCGCAGTTTTCTTGTGATTCCCTCTTGCCAGCCAGGGCGTTCCGGCGGGCCTTGAAGGTGTTCAGCGCGATTGTTCGCTACAACCACCTTGGCGCCCGGTCCGAGCACCGGCATGGCGGACAGATCCCTCGGTCAGAACTCCAAGAACTGTTGCAGCTATGGGCGCTAGAGGTAATCTCCACCCTGAACCTGCAAGTTCAGCGGTGTTCTGGTTACAAACCTTTGCCGACGCCCACGCTGTTTGTGGGGAATCACCTGAGCTACCTGGACATTCCGGTCCTCATGAGTCAGGTACCCGTGGTTTTGTTGGGCAAGGCGGAGATCTTGCATTGGCCCATCCTGGGTGCTGCAGGTCGCCGGGCGGGCATGGTCTTCGTGAAGCGTGACTCCGATGGCTCCAGGCGTCAGGCCGCGCGGGCCATCAGTGACTGCCTGGGGAGCAGGGGCATGAGCTTGGGGCTTTTCCCGTCTGGGACCACGAGTCTAGATGAGGGGCGTCCCTGGCGCACTGGGGCGTTCAAGATTGCGATGGAAGGGGGATTCCCCGTCCAGCCCTTCCGGCTGCGCTACAAACCCATGCTCACGGCTGCCTTCGTTGGGCAGGATGCGCTGGTGCCGCACCTGTTCCGTCTGCTTAAGGCCGGCCCGATTCGGGTCACGATTGAGTTCGGTGAGCCGGTGTTGGTGACGAACCCCGAGAATACCGCCAAAGAGTTATGGACCTGGAGCCGTGCCAACCTTCGCGGTTGAGGCGCAAGGTTCGGTGGAGGGCACCACCAGGTCAACCCCCGAAGATCCGTCGCACGGTTACGACCTCGCCATCAAAGCGGGTGTGCAAGGTATCGCACTGACTGTCCCGGAATGTCTGCACGCTTCCATGGTTTCGGGCCCGGTCCAGGGTGGCTAGGTCTAGGTCCGCGACGATGACCTGCTCGACATTCGCGGCTGCCTCTGTGGCGATTCCGTCCATGGGGAAAGCGAGATCTGCAGGCGTGAAGATGCCACTCTGCGCATATTGGCTTGTGAGGTCGGTCATCAGGGGAAGGCTGCCAACCATGCCGGCCGTGACGGTATAGATTTGATTCTCAATGGCCCGGGCTCTTGCACAGGTGGTGACCCGGCACGTGCCCCGGCGGTCGTCGGTCATGTAGGGAACCACCAGGAGCTCCACACCGTGGTGATTGCAGAGGATTTTCACGAGTTCTGGGAATTGAACGTCGTAGCAGATGGCGACCGCGAATTTGCCGAAGTCCGTGTCCACCACCAGCAGATCTTTGCCGGGAGAAAACTTCCAGACATGACGTTCGGCAGGCGTCAGGTGGAGCTTGGCCTGATGCAGGGGGGCGGCGTGCGGGAAATAGACGGAAGCGACATTCAGCAGCCGCTCTCCATCCAGACGGGGCATGGTCCCACCGACAATGATCCGCTCGTATTCCGTGGCCAAGCGCGTGAAGAGGGCATCAAAGTCGGAGGCATGCTCGGCTGCCAGATGGCGCATGAGGTCTGCCGGGTCCGCCGCGCCTGTGGTGAGACCCAGCAATTGAACACCGAGCAGTTCCGGGAACACGATGAGGTCCACGTCGTAGTCATCAGCCACGTCCACGAAGGATTCCACATGGATGGCGAATTCCTCGAAGCTCGTGATCGTCCTCAAGGCGTATTGAACTGCGCATACGCGAACAGGTCGGGACAGGACAGGCTTTGGGGCGGAGAAGCGCATCAGAAATCCATGGCAATGAGGGCTGCGCAATCAGCACTCTCAGGATCAGAAATGTAGTGCGGGAGCAGCCCGTAAGAGCGAAAGCCGAGGCGCAGTTGCTTGGAGAGCGTGGGATCGTAGATGAGCCCCCGTTCAACCAGGGTCAGATAGCTTTCAGGCGTCAGCATGTCGGCGGCCAGGTGGTAGCCCGGCATTCGTGCCCCCGCGACGAAACGACGGCATCCCATGCGGACTGCCACGGCGATGCGCGCGGCGTAGAGATGGTGGGCAAGCCCCATGCCCTGGAACTCCGGGTCAACCGCGAGGTCTACCCCATAAAACACATCACCGCTTAGATGGTGGGGAGCCAGGGTGCCGCGCCCTGTGATCTCTGACCATCGGTGCGGAACCATGGCTTGCGCTGAGGTCACGATCATCGAGGTTGAATCAGCAAGCAGTCGGCCTTGACCGTCGAAGATCGATAGCTGCCCTTCAGGAAAAACGTCAAAGTGACACTGCAGAGTGGCAGCGGGCCACACCGCTTCGGGTCCGTGCGGTTTGATGTAGACACGCTTCATCAGGTCGATGATGGCAGGGATATCTTCGAGGCGGCGGGCCCTCAGAACCCAGTCTTCGGGCAAGGGGCGGAGGGGTGAAGTGGCTGGGACTGAGACCGGTGTCATGGCCTCTCCTTCCTGGAACCTCATTGCAACTGAGACCTGCTCCAGGGGCGTGAGGGCAATGTGAACTTCCGGCTCCATGCTGGAAATGCCAGTCTTCCGGGCATGAATCAGGGTTCAGGTGATGCGCACCGCCCAAGTCGGCCTTCAACCCTCGATCTGTTGTTAGGTTTGGTGCGACATCGTCACCAATTGATTACACGCCAGAAGTGATGCGAGACCAGGGATCCTGGAAGCTAAGGTCATGCCGCGTGGGAAGGGCCCGAATATCAAAGCCCCCGGGGCCCAGGGACCTCTGACGATCGATCCAGTGACTCTGGTGGATCATCAGGAATGCGTCCAAATTCACCAGACCGTGGAGCAGGTCTACGACCAGTTCCGCCATCATCCGCATGAATTCGCCGCGGTACTTGAAGGGACATCCTACGTAGGTCTGATCTCACGTGGACACCTGGGATTCTTGCTTGGGACGCGGTACGGATTCACCCTCCACAGCCGCCATCTCATTCGGGAACATCTGCTTCCAACCACCCTTGTCACGACCCCCGCAGTTCCACTCTTGCACCTTCTTGAAAAGGCACTCGCCCGAACCGGCGAATCCTTCTACCACGACGTTCCGCTGGTGGCGGAGGATGGCTGTTTTCTCGGCATCATTCCGGTTCCAACGCTCGTTCGAGCCCAGTCTGCCCTCATGACCCAGCAGGTCATGCTGGCGGAATCCAGAAGAAGTGAGCTTCAAATCAGGAACCAGGAACTCTTCCAGAGCCTGAACCAGCTTCGGCAGTCCCAAGGACGATACCGCACGCTCTTTCATCACAGCCCATTGCCCGTCGCCTTGCTTAGATCTGATGGGACCATCGAGGCTCACAACGCCAGACTCGAAGCCATCCTGCAGGGTGGCATGGCAGACGGCAGCGACTTACTCAAGCTCACCCATTTTATGTCTTCAGGGCATGAAGCGACTTTCTTGATGGCTTTGAGGCTGCACGAGTGCGAGGCTCCCGTGCCAGCCAATCAGCCGAATGAAATGGTGCTCCGCCTCCCCCAGTTTGGTGAGCGACTCTACCGCTATCACATGTCCCTTGTGCGGGAGACCGGGCAGATCTGCACGATTCTGGATGACATCACGGAACGGCGGGCCCTGGAGCGGAGAATGGCCCTCAACGACAAGGCCGAGATGTTCGAATCCCTCGTTGGGGGCATTGCTCATGAGCTGAACAACAAGCTTGCACCAGTGCTTGGATTTTCAGACCTGCTCCAGGTTCGCCTGAGCGCACTTGGTGGGCAGGGTGCGCTGGAGAGTTACTGTGCCGCGATTTCTCAGAGTGCTCAGGAATCCGTGCGGATCATCCGACAACTGCTGCAACTCTCCAGACCCGCCAGCATGGAACTAAGCCAGACCGATCTGGGATCGCTCCTTGCCGAAGCCCAGTCAATCATGCGGTTTCGGATTCGCTCTGCAGAGGCGGACCTGGTCATTAGCCTTCCCGATGAGCCTGTCACAATCCTGGCCGATGCTTCCCAAATCAAGCAGGTTCTCATCAACCTCCTGATCAATGCCATTGATGCATTGGAGCATTCCCCGCGAAAGCAGGTCGAGGTCCGTGTGGGCGTTGAGGGCGCCTGTGCCGTCGTGTCCGTGCGGGACACGGGGCATGGGATTCCCGCCGATAAACTTACGCGAATTTTTGATCCCTTTTACACCACGAAGAGCGCCGAACGCGGAACTGGTCTGGGGCTCAGTGTCTGCCTGGGCATCGTCCGTCAACACCGCGGGGAAATCACTGTGAAAAGCGTGCAAGGGGAAGGAACGGATTTCCGTGTAACCCTACCGCTGGCATCGAGCCAGCGGCCTGAGGCTCCTTCAGTCCCGCAACCCATTCCATTCAGTCCCGGTGTGGGCGTTTTGCCGACGCCCACATCAGAGGCCCGGCACTTGGATGTTTTAGTGGTGGACGATGAAGAATGCATCACCAGCCTGATCCAGGAACTGCTCCGAAGCCGCCTGGGCTGGCGAGTGGAGTGTGTGCATGGTGGTCGTCAGGCCATCCAACGTCTTGACGAGGGGCGCTTCGATCTGGTCATCACCGACCTGAGAATGCCGGGGCTCGATGGGTTCGCGGTGCTGGGCTGGATCCGGGATTTCCGTCCATCCCTTCTATCCAGGGTCGTGGTGATCACCGGGGACACCGGGAGCCAGAGCCTGGATCAGGAATTGGCGGGGTTCGGAGTCCCGGCCCTCCGGAAACCCTTCAAACCAGAAGAATTGATTGTTCAATGCCGGGCAATTCAAGCCATGTGTGGATAGATTCAATTCAAGACATCAGAAGGTTTGAATAACCTCACGGCACGAACCTGTCGGACTGGATGGACAGGGATTCGGCTAAGACTTGATCTCAACTGAAAACCGTCCGATGAACCAGTGAATTGGACTGGTGAGGTGGACTGTGCACGTCTCATTCCTGGATCGCATTTCGGTACGCGCCAAGCTCTGGCTGCTTGCCGGCAGCCTCATGCTGGCCGCCGCTGCCTTGGGTGGAGCGGGATTCTGGGTCGCCCATCGCCTGACCGCTCAATACAGCGAATTGGCCGAAACGCTCATGACGATTGCCCGAGCCGGGGACATGGCCCGGGAGGCCCAAACGGATTTCAAGACCCAGGTCCAGGAATGGAAAAACATCCTCATCCGAGGGCACGACCCCGAGCAGATGGCCAAGTACAAAACGGCCTTCGACAAATCTGAAAAGGAAGTCGTCGAGGACTTGGCCAAACTGAAAAAAATCCTGAAAGATCTGGACATTCCCACGGGTCCACTGGAAAAGACGGAACAGGAACACCAGAAGTTGGGGGCCAAATACCGTGAGGCCCTGAGTTCCTGGAAGGACAAGGATCCCCTCGCCTATCGATCGGTGGACGGTCAGTTGAAGGGCATTGATCGGCCCATGAACGAGGCCATCAAAGCCCTGGCGGATACGACCTTCGTTGAGGCCAAGCGCATTGAAGACCGCGAGCGCGCTGAAATGGCGGAGGTGGTGCGCAATGGCGCCATTCTCAAACTGTCCATCCTGGCCGTTAGCATTGTGTTTGGAGTCGTCATTTCCAGAGCGGTGATGGGGCGAATTCAACGCTCCTTGAATGAAGTGACTGAAGGCATGTCGCGCATGAAGGGCGGCGATTTCACGCGTGGGGTCGAGGTGCATTCGGATGATGAGTTGGGGCGCATGGCCAAGGACTTCAATGCCATGCTGGCTCAGTTCCAGGACTTGTTTGGCCGGCTGAGGGATGCGGGGAGCCGCGTCTCTGCGGGCTCCACGGAACTCAGCGTCACGGCAGGCGAGGTATCCAGGGCCACCAACGAGATCGCGCAGTTCGCCGAAGGGCAGCGTGTGGGTTCAGAGCGGACCGCGGCGGCCATGACGGAGTTCGCAGCCTCGATCCAGCAGGTGGCCGGCAATGTGCGCAGCAGCCACACGCGCACCGAGACCATGGTGAAGGCCGCGGCCGAAGGTGCCCAGCAGGGCGAGGCCACCGTCATTGCCATGCAGGACATCCGGCAGGCCACCCAGGAGATGGTGAAGGCCGTGCAAGTGATTCAGGATCTGGCCCGTCAGACGAACCTGCTGGCCCTGAACGCGGCCATTGAGTCGGCCAAGGCTGGGGTGCACGGCAAGGGCTTCGCCGTGGTGGCCGAGGAAGTCCGCAAGCTGGCGGAGCGCAGCGCCGGTGCGGCCAAGCAGATCGGGGACCTCATCCACCGCACCGAAGAGGCCATGATCGAGGGCATCCGCACCGTCGAGGCCACGGACGCCACCATCCAAGTCATCCGCGAGAACATCTCGGCGGTGGTCGAAGCCTCCCGCGAGATTGGTTCCGCCACCGAGGAGCAGGAGCGCACCTCCGACGAGGTGGCCCGTCAGGTGGAGGAATCCGCCCAGGCCAACGAGCGCAGTGCCGCCGCTTCCACCGAGCTGGCGCACACGGTGGAGGAGGTGAACCGTACCGCGGATCACCTGGCTCGGATCGCGGAGGACCTCTCAGCCTCCCTGGCCCAGTTCAAGACCAGCTGAGCAAGGCAGCAGTCGGGCAAGGATCCAAGTTACACAGGTGTTACCCAGAGTTCGCATCGAGTGGATTCGTCCTGCCGAAGAAGAGGACGGAGCGAACCATGGTGCGTCGATCTCATTCTGTCTCGTCTTCTCTGATCCAGAGTTTCAGGGTTCCAGTGCTGGTCCTGGCCTTTGCCGTGTCCCTGGCTGCCGATGGCGTGCCGGCCTCCGAGGCCGCCAAGTTCCTGCTGATCCTGGCCAATAGCGCCGGCTCGGAAGGCCGGGTGGCCTGCAAAGAACTGGACATGGTGGTCCAGCTCAAGAAGCAGGAGATATCGGTGGATGCCAAGGCCAATGTGGCGTGGGCTTTCACGGCCGACCAGACGGCGTTCTATGCCGGTCAGGGCAAACTGGTGGTCTGCAGCAGTCGCAAGCTGTTCGCGGAAGGCGGCGCCGTGGCCTTCGAGCGGATCGCCGGTCGCCTTACGGTGTTCGTGCACCAGGGCAACCTGGCCAAGAGCGGCGTCACCCTGCCGGATTCGTTTCTGCGGGTGGCGGTGAAACAGTAGCCCTCGGCCTGAAATCACCCTCGGCTACTTGGCAGCCTTCCAGGCAGCCAGTTCCTTCTCCAGGTTGGTGGTGTATTCCTTGGGTGCGCCGCCGGGCTTCGAGAGGTCGATGGCCTTCTGTAGGTGGAGGAGGGCTTCAGGCATGCGTTTGGCGTCTTTATAGATGCGTGCCGCAATCTCGTGATTCCAGAAGCTCTCGCCGGCCTTCAGGCTTTTCTCGATCCAGGCCTGGGCTTTGAGGGGTTCAATGCCCTGGTCCTGGCAGTATTTGGCGGCCTGGTACCAGGGCACCGAGTCGGTATCCGGGGCCACCTTCAGCTTGTCCTCGAGGTGCGCCCAGTATAGGCCCGGCGTATCGAACACCACCGGGAAGCTCACACGCAGCTTCTCCCAGCCCAGTTCGACGGTCGCGGCGTTGAGGTCTTGGGGCGTCACACGGTAGTCGAGATACTCCTGGAAGGGGCCGGCCTGGGGCGTGGCCTCCCAGCGCAGGAGATCCTCTTCCTTCTTGTATTCATAGGCGCCCCACTGCTTGGCCTTCTTGTTGAGGATGAGCGTCCAGGTCTTTTCGGTGGGGATCACGAAGAAGCCGTAGGAGCCAGCGGGCACATCCTTGCCTGCGACCTTGGCGGCATGGCTGAAGGTGATGACGGTGGCGTTGTTCGCCCCCGCTCGCCAGACCTCGCCGAACGGCACCAGCTCGCCCCAGATCTTGCGGCCCTTCACGGCGGGACGGGCGAAGGCGAGGTCGATCTTGCTGAAGCCGACTTCCTGCGACAGCGTGGTGGCCGGGCTCACACGGAGGGGCGTCAGGCGCACAGGGGCGGGCTTGTCCTGGGCGACCAGGGAGCAGGCGAGGAGGGCGGGGAGCAGGAGGTTACGCATGGTCATCTCCGGAGTGGGGGGAGTCGAGGGTATCACCGGTTCGGGGGGAAAACAGGAAGCGTCCGGGATCGCGGTTGAAGGCCTTGAGGAGCGTCCACCACAGGCTGGCCCAGGCCCCGGCCTGGAGATCACGGGCACGGAAGGCCGTCCACAGAGCCAAGGCGAAGGAGACGGTGAAGTTCAGGGTGCCGATGAGGGCGATGCCCAGCAGGGCCCAGACCACGTCCAACCACGAGAGGGTTCCCTGCGCCCAGAGGCTCGCAGCGGACAACGCCAGGGACGCCGACTGGAGGGTCACATGGCGCACTTCCAGGTGGATGCCGGCAAAGGCGAAGGCCATGGGCACGAACACCAGCAGGGCGCCCAGGGCTACGTAGCCGATGAAGCCTGAAACGTGGCGGTGCACGAAGCGACCCACCGACGCAGCACCGGATTCACCCACCAGGCCGCGGAGCCGGTGGCTCTGGGCCAGGGCTTCGGGAAGGCGCCGGTAGGCGCTCCAGTTGGCCGCCCAGCCCGAGGCCAGGCTGGAGAGCCACAGCAACACGCCCGTCATGGCCGCGAAGAGCAGCGTCCAGCCGTGGAGGGGGTGGTTGGCGTGCAGGCTGTGCAAGGCGGTGCCCGGGCCCAGGGGGCCGTGCCCGGTGAACCAGATCCACAGCGCGGAAATGGCCAGGGCCGTGGGGATGGCGGCGAAGACGTTGCCCACGGTGGCGATGACTTGGGTGCGGGTGATGGCCGCCACCAGATCGATCTCCCGGGCCTGGTCGTCGCCGGTGGCCAGAGCCCGGGCCAGGGCCGAGGCCGTCATGGCCGGCTGCTTGGAGGCCAGGCTGAAGCCGAGGAGCTGCATGCAGAAGAAGCTGGCGGTGTAGTTCGCCATCAGCGACAGGCCCAGCAGGAGTGGCGCCAGGGGCAGAGCAGAGGCGCCGTACTTGATCAGGGCGGTGCCGGCGGTCAGGAGACCACCCCCGGCGGCGGACCAGCCCATGGCGCGCCACTCGCGTGGGTTGCGGGCGATGTAGTGCTCACCGGTGTCGCCGGTGTGCTCGACCACCTTTCGCGCCAGGCGCTTTACGCTGTGGTTCAACAGGGCGCGCAGGCCGTGCTGCCCGGCGCTGCCGCGCACCAGCTCCGCAGCGAAGGCCGGACCATCGCCCTGTCCAGCGGCGAAGGCCAGCAGCTGGCGGATGCGGCAGAGCTGGGCCTCCAGGAGCTCCAGGCGGAACACCAGGTCCGTGGAGACGCCGTGGGCTTCCAGGTTGGCGTGGGCCTGGTCGAGGGCGCGGAAGCACTCCGAGTGGCAATGCTCCCAGGCGAGGCGGAGGGCCTCGTCCTCAGGCTGCTCGCCATACTCGCGCACGATGCGTGACAGGTTGAAGAAGGGGGAATCGGCATCGCTGCCTTCGGGATCCAGGCTCAGCAAGTCCCGCGACAGGCCCATGGCCGCAGCCCGGTGTGCCAGGAGGCGTGCCGCGTGCACCCAGGTCTCGCGTGGGGGCGCCAGCACGCCCGTCCAGGCGTCCTGCACCGCTTCGGGCAGCTGTTCGATCCAGGCGGCATCGGCCTCGCACAAGGCAAGTCGATCGAGAAGGGCGTAGAGATCACCTTCCTGATCCAGGCGCGGGATGAGCCGGTCCACGATGCGAAGAAACCCTTCCCCCACCAGGGAGGTGCGATCCGGCAGTCCCGTCTCGGCCAGCAGGCGGATGGCGGAGGCGTGGTTCCACTCGTCGGCGAGGCGGCCAAGCAGACCCCGCTCTGAAAGAGCGGCATGCAGGCGTTTCAAGCGGCTTGAGCGGCGGGCCTCGCCATCCACGGAGTCGAGGGGCGACGCTTCCAGCAGCCAGCGAAGCAGGGGCTCCAGCTTTGGGGCATCACCCTGCAACAGATCATCCAGCCTGGGGTCGGGCAGGGGCATCGGGGCTCCGGTGAGCCTCCAGGGTGCCACACTCTCAGGAAGCAGCCCCGAAGCGGCGCGAGGCGTTCTGGCGCGTGCGGTCGAGGAAGTGCTGCACGGCGGCGGGATCCACCGTGGCGGGCGTGCCCGACCAGCGCTGCGAAGGCTTCAACATGCCCAGCATGTCCTCCGGGCATCCGACCTGTTCGTAGAGGCGTTCCACGCTGCGGGCCAGCTGGGCGGCGGTGGTCTCGGTGGCCAGCGCTTCGCGCAGGAGGGCCTCGCGCCAGCGATCCTGCGCCTGGGACCAGCGGCTGCTGCCAGGTCGGGGCGTCTTGCCCACCGCCTCGGTGCAGGCCGCCCAGAGGTGGGCTTCGAAGTTCTTCAGGGCCGAACCTTCCAGGGCACGCAGGCGCTCAACCGCCTGCCCCTCGCCGGGTGCGGCCTGCTGGATTTCCAACGACGTGAGGAAGCCGAAGTCGTAGCCCGTGACGAGGTCATCCCAGGTCAGGGGGCCGATGTGGATGAGGAAGGCTTCGATGGGTGTGCTGGCAGGCGTCATGGCAACCTCAGGCAAGCAGGTGGAGGGCGAGGTGGACGGCGACCCGGGCACTGGCATCGGCGCCATCGAGCGTGGGGGCGAGCTCCATGATGTCGGCGCCCACCCAGGGTTCGGGCCAGAGCCGGGCGGCATGGATGAGGCGCAGCGTTTCGGCGAGGCTCAGGCCACCGGGAACGGGTTCGGCCACGGCCGGCACGAGCACGGGATCCAGGGCATCGAGGTCGAGGCTTAGGTAGGCCGGCCCATGACCCACGGCCGCCAGATCTTCTTTGAGACGCAGGGCCATGAGGGGGTCGCGCAGGTCTGCGGGGGTCCACATGCGCACGCCCGCCGCGTGCAGGAATGCGAGTTCGTCATCGTCGAAGCGGGGGGCCCGCAATCCGGCCTGCATGACCCGCTCGGGATCCACCAGACCTTCCTCGATGGCCTGACGCAGCCAGGTGCCATGGTGGATGTCCGTGCCCCAGGCCGCGCCATCGGCGGCATCGGGGTGCGCATCCACATGCAGCAGGCCAAGGGCGCCGTGCTGCCGGGCCAGGGCGCGCAGCGCGCCCAGCGTGAGGGAGTGGTCGCCCCCGAGCATGAGCGTGCGGCAACCGGTCATGGCCCATGCACCCACGGTGGCCTGCACGGTCTCCAGGGCTTCCTTCAGCGAGAAGGGCAGCGCCGGGATGTTGCCCCCGTCCAGCCAGCCCTTGGCGGCGGGTGAACCAAAGAGCGGGCGGCCTTCGCGGAGGCGCTCTGGCATGGGATGAGAACCCACGCCCATGGAAGCGGCGCGCATGGCCCAGGGGCCGAGCCGGGCGCCAGGACGATTGATGACGCCGGCGTCGCAGGGTGCGCCCAGCACCACGCCCGTGGCGGACCGGGGGTCGATGCACAGCGGCAGGCCCAGGAAGGGCGTCAGGCCTGTGCGGAGACCTTGCATGAGCACATCAGCGGACATCGGAACTCCGGGGCACGAGGGCGGACTTGAAGGCGGCGATCCAGGCATCGACATCGCTGAAATCGGATGGGTATAGGGGGGCTTCGGCGGTGACGGTGACGAGGGTGCGGGTGGCGAAGAGCGTCTGCAGGTGCGGCAGCAGGGTCTCGCTGCCAGTCCAGGGATAGTGTGGCGCGGGGCTGGAAATTCGAATGGGCTGAGCCGGGAGGTCGAGCCGGTAAGCCAGGCGGAGGCCCCCTTCATAAAAGTCAGCCAGCCGCTCACCCCGCGTGGTGGTCCCCTCGGGGAAGAGCAGCATGTTGCGACCGTTGCGGAGCGAAGCCATGAAGCTGACCAGGGCTGCCGCGCGACTGGTGGCATCCTCGCGGTCCACGAAGTGGATGCCGGAGCGCTGGGCCAGGCGGCCGATGACGGGGTAGCCGGCGACCTCGCCCTTGGCGATGGTGCCCATGGGACGGAGGCTCATGAGGACCACGGGATCGACCCAGCTGAGGTGGTTCGCCACCCAGAGGGGAAGGTCTTTGCGGAAATGGCCTTGGAGGGTCAACTCCACGCCCAGGGCCGGGAGCAGACGCCGCGCCCACCGGTGCAACCCGGGCTGCGGCTCCGCTCCCGTGGCCAGGCGTGGCAGGAGGGCGAAGGTGGGCCAGAGGACGCCGGCCCAGGACATTACGAGACCAGCTTCAGGCGGGTGTAGCGGGCCCGCACGCGCTCGAGGTCATCCTTGGTGATGGCGGACCAGAGGCGGGTGTCGCCGGGGGCGTAGAAGTCGTTCACCTCTTCCACCACGCGCGCGCCCAGTGCGTTGTGGACGCTGCGGGCATCGTTGTTGCCCGGCTCCACCAGGAAGCGGCATTCCTCCACGTTCTCGTTGAGGAGCTTGGAGACCATGGCCCGGATGAGCAGGTAGTTCACCCGGCCCTTCTGATATTCGGGATGGACGGCCAGGGTGGCGCAGTAGACCGTGGTGCCGGCCACAAAGTTCAGCACGTAGCCCACGGGGCGGTCCCCGTCCAGGGCCAGGAAGCACCAATCGCGGTAGAGCTCGGTGCACAGGCGGAGGTAGTGGGGGCAGAGCTCGCCCGTGCTGTCTCCGGACCAGATCTCGGCCTCGAGGCGGCGGAGGTGGGCGAAGTCGGAACTGTTCAGGGCGCGCACGCTGTAGCGGGCGCCTTCGGGGTGGGGTGTGAGGGTCTCGATCGTCATGGTCGTGCCTCCCTGGGTTCTGATCCAGGGTCGGCCACGGGGATGACGGCGGCGTGGCGGCGGTGCCAACTCTGCGGGAAAAGGGTGAGACCAAGCGGTGACGGGCATCCGCAGCGCAGGGACGACAAGTGTCGGTCGCGGAGGTGACGGGCGTGTGCGTGCAGCGTCACATCTCGGCAACGTTTCCTAGAAGAGCGGCGTCACCAATTTGAGGAAGCCCGCCGCCAACAGTGCGCTGATGGGAATGGTGAGAACCCAGGCCACCAGGATGTTGCCAGCCACGCCCCAGCGGACAGCGGAGACGTTCATGCTCGCGCCCACGCCCATAATGGCGCCGGAGATGACATGGGTGGTGCTGACGGGGATGCCGAGGTGCGCGGTGGTGAAGAGCACGATGGCCGCCGATGTTTCGGCTGCGAAGCCATGGATGGGTCGCAGCTTCACGATCTTGGTGCCCATGGTGCGGATGATCTTCCACCCCCCGGACATGGTGCCCAGGCCCATGGCCGTGGCGCAGGCCAGCTTCACCCAGATGGGCACATCCACCTTGGCCCCGTGGGCTTCGAGCTTGCCGTAGGTGATGAGGGCGAGGGCGATGATGCCCATGGCCTTCTGTGCGTCGTTGGTGCCATGCGTGAAGGCCATGGCGCCCGCGGACACGAGCTGCAGCTTGCGGAAGGCCACGTTCACCCGGTGCCCGGCCATGCGGCGGCAGATCCAGAGCAGCAGGATGATGATGATCATGGCGATGAAGAAGCCGACGACCGGTGAGATGACGAGGAAGGTTGCAACTTCCTTAAGCTTGGTGGTGTGCAGGGCGCCGAGACCGGCTTGGGCCACCACGGCGCCGGCCAGACCGCCCACGAGGGCGTGACTGGAACTGGAGGGGATACCGAACCACCAGGTGATGAGGTTCCACACGATGGCAGCCAACAGTGCGGCGACGATCACGGCTGGCACCACAAACTGGCTGTCCGCGATGCCTTTGGCGATGGTGGTGGCCACCTGGGTCCCCAGCAGGGCGCCTCCGAAGTTCAGCACAGCGGCCATGAGGATGGCGTTCCGGGCCGAGAGCACGCCGGTGGACACCACTGTGGCGATGGCATTGGCGGTGTCATGGAAGCCGTTGATGTAGTCGAATACCAGGGCCAGCAGAACGATCAGGGCAAGCGCGAGAAACATGGAGGTCCTCAGGCGTTGCGCATGACGGTGGAACCCACGACCTTGGCCACCAGCTCGATCTTGTCCGTGGCGTCCTCGATCTGCTCAAGGAGTTCCTTCCACTTGATGAGCTCGATGGGGTCCTTCGGATCCTCGAAGACCTGTGCCAGGGCCGCGTGGTAGATGGAGTCGGCCTTGTTCTCCAGGGTGTGCACGCGGCGGATGCGATCGCGGATGTCCTTCTGGTTCGACATGTTCCGCAGCGAGCGGATGAGGTGGAGGATCTCGCCGGAACCCTCCACGATGATCGAGCTGATCTCGGTGACGGCGGGCATCACGTGCCCGATGCGGTAGAGGATCAGGCGCTCACAGACGGCGTGGATCTTGTCGACGACATCGTCGATGGCATGGGCCAGGGCCATGATGTCTTCGCGCTCGATGGGCGTGACGAAGGTCTGGTTCAGGCGGTCCATGATTTCGCGGGTGATGTCATCGCCGATGTGCTCGAGGTCCTTCATCTGGCGGCGCAACTCGGCGAAGCGGACGGGATCACCTGTGCGGATCTCGCGGTCGAAGAGTTGGGAGGCCTGGTAGGCATTGCCGGCGGCGGACTCCAGCAGGTCAAAGAAGACCATCTCCCGGGGTTTGAGCCAGCGCATCAGAGCATTCAAGGACATTGGGATCTCCCACGATCAACCTTCAACTGTACTGGGTCCGGCCGCGTAACTGGAGCGTAAATTCAGCACCAGCGGCTGGGCGGAGCCCTTAGGACGGTGTATGGTCGGAAGGCATGGAACAGCCAGATTCCCAACGTGGCGATGGATCAGGAATACCGGTGTTTCTTGGCCGTGCGCTGATCTGCCTGGTTTCCATGCTCTTCCTGGGGTTTGGACTCGGCATGAGCGTTCACAAGGGCGTGTCCCTGCTCTGGGCGACGGGGCTCCTGGCCACGCTGGCCCTGGTGCTGGTGCTCATGGCCCGGTGGCAGGTACGGGCCGTGGCCGAGCCCCTGGAGTCGCTGTCGGGTGACCACCAGGCCCACCGCTTTCAGGAACTCCCCCGTGCCTGGTCAGCCTTGCAGCGAGAAAATGCCGACCTGAAGGAGCGTGTGACCCGGGAGGATCGCCTGCTGCCCGGCATTATGGCCCGCCTCGAGGAGGGGGTTCTGCTCTTTGGTCCCGGGCGCCACCTGGAGCAGTTCAACCCGGCGGCCCAGCGTCATCTGGGGCTGGGAGCCCCGCTGGGGAAGGGCATGCGGGTGGGGGATGTCTTCCGCGACCTCGATGGCCTGGAGGCGGTCCAGAAGGCCTATGACGGTACGCCCTGTGAATGGCGTCTGGCCCGGGCCGGGCGGACCCTGCGGGTTCGGGCCATCCCCTTTGCACCCATGGGCTCCGTGACCGGCGTGCTGTTGACCTTGGATGACGTCACCAGCCAGGAAGCCCTGGAGACCACGCGGCAGAAATTCATCTCCAATGTGAGCCATGAGTTGAAGACGCCCGTGACGGCCATCCGCATCGCCGCAGAGAATCTCCAGGAGGAAAACCTGGACGACGCTTCCCGGGCCAGCGCCCAGTCCATCATGCGGTCGGTGGATCGCCTGGCCCTGCTGCTGGGCGATCTCTCCGAACTCAGCCGCATCGAGAGCGGCGCCCTGCATCTGGCCCCGGTCGAGTTGGACCTGAGCGCATTTCTCGACACGGTCATGAAGGACCTTCAGCCCCGGGGCGAGGCACTGGGAGTGCGCTTGGCCCTGGCTGTGGATGCCCCCGAGGGCGCAACGATCCTGGCAGATCCCCTGCGCCTCCACCAGGTCATCGAAAACCTCGTGTCCAATGCCCTGAAGTTCAGCCCCGTTGGAGGTCGGGTGGATCTGGGCGTCCAGGTCACCAGCCAAGGGCAGATCTGGGAGGTGCGTGACCAAGGCCCAGGCATCCCCGAGTCGGAACAGGGGCGCATCTTCGAGCGCTTCTACCGGGCCAAGGCCGCCAGTGCCAAGCCTGGAACCGGTCTCGGCCTGGCCATCGTCAAACACCTCTGCCGCCTCATGGGTGGCGAGGTTTCCGTCACCAGTGAACTGGGTGCCGGAGCGACCTTCAAGGTGATCCTGCCGCCGGGGGTGGAACCTCAGGAGCCGGCGGGACCGCCCATCCGATAGCCGACACCCACGACGGTCTCGATGAACTCGGCCGCGGCCTCACCGATCTTCGCGCGAACCCGGCGCACATGCGCATCAATGGTGCGGCTCTCGCCCAGGTATTCCAGACCCCACACCTGCTGGAGGATCTTTTCGCGAGTGAGCACGCGACGGGGGTTGGCCAGGAAGTAGGCCAGCAGCTCGAACTCCCGGCGGGTCAGCTCCACGAGCTGGCCGTCCACACGGGCCGTGTGCATGTCGAGGTCCACGGCGATGGGGCCGAAGGCGAGCTGGGTGGAACGCTCCCCCCCCTCGAAGGGCGTGGAGCGCCGCAGGATGGCCCGAAGCCGTGCGGCCAGTTCCCGGGCCGAGAAGGGCTTGGAAATGTAGTCATCGGCGCCAAGCTCAAGGCCCAGCACCCGGTCGATTTCCTCGCTGCGGGCGGTCACCAGCAGTACGGGCAGGCCCTTGAGGGTGGGATGGGTGCGGATGGCGCGCAGCACGTCAAGGCCATCCATGTCGGGCAGGCTGAGGTCCAGCAGGGCCGCATCGAGCTTGGGGCCGGAGGCGTTCAGGGCCAGCAGCGCGTCCCGGCCGGTGCCCACGGGGATGAGGCTGAAGCCCTCGCGGCGCAAGTGCTGTTCGAGCCCCAGGCGGATTTCGGTGTCGTCTTCAAGGAGGAGGATGCGGGTCATGGATGCCTTTTTCCCTATTCTACGGAACCGCCCTGGAGGTAGGCGTGTTTCGCACTCCGACCCTCCAGGATGAACAGCACTTCTTCGGCGATGTTGGTGGCCTGGTCAGCGATGCGCTCCCAGTTCTTGATCACCAGGATGAGGTGGCTGGCCCGCTCGATGGAGAGCGGATCGGACATCATCAGACGGAGGAGTTCGCGGTAGATCTGGCCGTAGAGCTCATCCACAGAGTCATCGGACTTGATGACGGTGCGGGCGATGCCCGCATCGCTGCCGATGAAGGCATCCACCGCCATGCGCACCATTCCGCGCGTCTCCTGCCCCAGGCGCTCCAGGGTGCCGCTGGAGAGGATGGGTGGGTGCACGTAGGTGGCGCGGCGGGCGATGTTGCAGCAGTGGTCGCCGATGCGCTCCAGCTCCGGGACGATCTTCAGGCTGGAGGCGATGAGGCGCAGGTCGCCCGCGGCCGGGGCGCGCAGGGCCAGCATGTCCACACAGAGTCGGTCCAGCTTGAGCTCCCACTCGTCAAGGCCGCGGTCCATGGCCATGACCTGCTCGGCTTTGGTTCGGGAACGCTCGGTGAGGGCCTGGATCGTCAGGTCGATCATCTCCTCAGCCACACCGGCCATGGAGAGGATGCCGTCCCGCAGATCCCTCAGTTCCTGGTCGAATTGACGCATCAGCCGAACCTCCCCGTGATGTAGTCCTCGGTCATGCGGTGTCCGGGATTGGTGAACATCTTCTCTGTCAGGCCCGTCTCGATGAGTTTACCCATCCAGAAGAAGGCTGTGTGGTCGCTGACGCGGGCGGCCTGCTGCATGTTGTGCGTGACGATGACAATGGTGAATTCACGCTTCAACTCGAGGATGAGCTCCTCGACCTTGGCGGTGGCGATGGGATCGAGGGCGGAGCAGGGCTCGTCCATGAGGATCACCTCGGGCCGGACCGCCAGGGCACGGGCGATGCAAAGGCGCTGCTGCTGGCCGCCGGACAGTCCCTGGGCGGAGTCCTTGAGGCGGTCCTTCACCTCATCCCAGAGGCCGGCACCCTTTAGGCTGCGCTCGACGGCCTCGTCGAGCACGGTACGGTCGCTCTGGCCCTGGATGCGCAACCCATAGGCCACGTTCTCGAAAATGGACTTGGGGAATGGGTTCGATTTCTGGAACACCATGCCCGCGCGCTTGCGCAGGGCGATGACATCCGTCTCCGGAGCATAGATGTCGGTATCGCCCAGCAGCACGCGGCCCTGGATGCGGACATCGTCGATGAGGTCGTTCATGCGATTGAGGCATCGCAGAAGCGTGCTCTTGCCGCAGCCCGAGGGGCCGATGAAGGACATCACCGAGTTGCGGGCCACCTGAAGGTTCACGTCCGAGAGGGCCTGCTTCTGGCCATAGTACAGGTTCAGTCGCTCGACCCGCAGCATGGTCGGCGCTGACAGCACGGAAGGGTCTGTGAGCGGCAGGTCGGGCTGCGTGAAGTTCTGCGCACGGTGCGCCGAGGGCGGGAGAGGCGCCTGCAGAAGCACAGGTTCCGGCACGGGGCGGGGGTCGTCGATGTCCATGTCGATGGCTCCGGGTTTCATCATCAGAAAGTGCTCCCCCCCAGACGCTCCCGCAGCTTGCGCCGGAGGTTCAGGGCAAACAGGTTCAGGACCACCACCACCAGCAGCAGCAGGAAGGAGGCCATGAACACCATGGGCTTGGCCGCTTCCGAGTTCGGGCTCTGGAAGCCCACATCGTAGATGTGGAAGCCCAGGTGCATGAACTTGCGGTCGAGGTGGATGAAGGGGAAAGTGCCATCCAGCGGCATGGAGGGGGCCAGCTTCACCACGCCGGTGAGCATGAGCGGCGCCACCTCGCCCGCACCGCGGGCGATGGCGAGGATCAACCCCGTGAGGATGCCGGGTGTGGCGCTGGGCAGCACCACGTTCCAGAGGGTCTGCCACTTCGTGGCGCCCATGGCCAGGCTGGCCTCGCGCTGGGAACGGGCCACAGCACCCAGCGCCTCTTCGGTGGCCACCACCACCACCGGCACGGTCAGCAGCGCCAGCGTGAGCGAAGCCCACAGGATGCCGCCGGTGCCGTAGGTGGGCGTGGGCAGGCTGTCCGCGAAGAAGAGGCTGTCGATGGTGCCGCCCAGGCCATAGACGAAGAAGCCGAGCCCGAAGACGCCGAAGACGATGGAGGGCACGCCCGCCAGGTTGTTCACGGCCACACGCACGGCCCGCACCAGCCAACCTTGACGGGCATACTCGCGCAGGTAGAGGGCCGTGACGACGCCGAGGGGCACCACCAGCACGGACATGACCAGCACCATCATCACGGTGCCGAAGATGGCCGGGAAGATGCCGCCTTCCGTGTTGGACTCGCGGGGATCGTCGGCGACGAACTCCCAGAGCCGGGAGAGGTACACCCGCAGCCTGCCGAAAGGGCCCATGGCATTGGCAGGTACCATCCGGACCACGCTGCCCAGGGGCCATTCTTTGGTCTGGCCATCCACCGCCACCAGGCCCAGTGTCCAGGCCTTGGCCTCATTGCGGGACTGCTCGAGGCTGGTCTGCAACTGATCATAGGCAGCCTGAAGTTCGCCTGCCTTGGCATCTAGCGTCTGCAGAGCGGCTGTGTCGTTGGCGCCTTCGAGCTTGCGCCGGGAAATGCGGAGCTTTTCGATGCGCCGGTTCAAGTCGCCCACTTGGCCCTTTTCGATGGACTGGATGTGGCGCCGCAGGCGGTTGGCTTCGGAGAGGTGGCTCAGGGCCTCGGTCAGGGCCGCCGGGCCGGTGGCCACCGGCTGCCCGTCGTGGCTGAGTGAGGCGATTCGGCCGATGAAAGGCCCGTATTCGAGGCGCTCGATGAGCACTGCATCTGCAGGGCGTTCCTGGGGGCCCATGCCCACGGCGGGAACCCAGCGGAAATCTTGGCCGAAGAGGTCGCGGTTGCCCACGCGGAACTGGAACTTCTCGGTCTCTTCACCTCGGGCCAGCTCGTGTCCGGTAAGCTCGCCCAGCACCGGGCCATCAGGGGTCTGCACTTGAACGATGGGGCTGGGCCAGAAGTAGCCCATGCCCTTGGCCATGATGTAGCCGACCAGGCTGAGGATCATGGCGAGGCAGAAGGCCAGCAGGGTTCCGGAGAACCAGACGAAGACCCCGCCTTGTCGGAAGCGTTCGGCCAAGCGCATCAGATGGACTCGTAGCGGCGGCGCAGGCGCTGGCGGACCAGCTCGGCGACGGTGTTGAGGATGAAGGTCAGGATGAAGAGCAGGAACGCCGCCAGGAAGAGCACACGGTAGAGCGTTCCGTGCAGCGGTGCCTCGGGGATCTCCACGGCGATGTTCGCGCTGAGGGTGCGCATGCCATTGAAGGGGCTCCAGTCCAGGATGGGCGTGTTGCCCGTGGCCATGAGCACGATCATGGTTTCACCGATGGCGCGGCCCAGGCCCACCATGGTGGCGGAGAAGATGCCGGGACTGGCGGTGGGCAGCACGATGCGCCAGGCGGTCTGCCAGGGGCTGGCACCGCAGGCGAGGCTGGCGGAGGTGAGCGACTTGGGCACACTGGAGAGCGCGTCCTCGCTGATGGTGAAGATGATGGGGATCACCGCGAAGCCCATGGCGAAGCCCACCACCAGGCTGTTGCGCTGGTCATAGGTCACGCCCATGGCTGTCTGCAACCAGGTGCGGTAGCTGCCACCCATGGCGATCCGCTCGATCCATGGGGCGGCCAGGCTGGTGAGCCAGACGCCAAGCAGCAGCACGGGCACCATCCACAGCACCTCGCGGCCCGTGCCGAAGGCGTTGCGGAAGGGCAGCGGCAGGCGACCCCAGACGGGCGCGATGGCGAAGGCCAGGAGCAGGACGACGAAGGGAAAGAGGAACACTTCCACCGCCATGCGCTCCAGGAGGGGCGCCATGACCAGGCCCGCGAGGAAACCGAGCACCACGGAGGGCAGGGCCGCCATGATCTCCACGGCGGGCTTGATGGTGTTCTTCAGGCGCGGCGTGGCGAACTGGGAGGTGTAGAGGGCACCAAGCACCGCCAGAGGGAAGGCGAAGAGCATGGCGTAGAGCGTGCCCTTCAGCGTGCCGAACACCAGGGGCACGAGACTGAACTTGGGCTCGAAGTCATCGGTGCCACCGGTGCTCTGCCAGACGTACTCGGGTTTCTCGTAGCCTTCGTAGTGTGTCTTGCCCCATAGCAGGCCAAAGCTGACCTCGGGATGGGGTGCGTCCAGGGACCAGAGGTGCAGCGCGCCCGTGGAGCCGTTCGCGTGGAGGATCAGGTCGCCGCGTGGCGCAAGGGTGGCCGTTCCGGCACCATCCAGGGCAGCCGTGAACATGCGGCGCTCGGTGGTGAGGTGATCCACCACGGCCTCAGTGGGCGTCCAGGTGAGGAAGCGTTTGTCCCGCTGGCTGGCCTGGAAGCCCAGCACCGGACCGTTCAGTGTGGGGAAGGCATGGAAGGCCTGGAGCTTGAATTCGCCGTTCACGCGCACGCGCTGGAAGGCCGCCAGCTTGCCGCTGGCGCCGCCCACGAGCAGGCTGGACTGCCCCAGAGCGAAGCCCAGGGACTGGATGGGTTCGCCGAAATCGGTGTTCGCTGCGAGCTCCCGGCTTTCCGGATCGTAGTCGAGGAGGCGGCCTTCCCGGGTGCCCAGGAAGAGGTGCTTCCCGTCGGAACTCCAGGCAGCGGCCGTAGGGTGGAGCGACGGATCCAGTTGGACGGTGCTCCAGCTTAGGGGGGTGCCTGAATCCAAACTGGACTCGGCCCAGACCAGATTGCCTTGAAGCCGGGCGACGAGGCGCAGGGACGCATCGCCACCCAACCCACCGGCTTCAAGCAGGCGGAAATGGAGGATCTCGCTCGGGATGGTCTCGAGCACAGGCCCGGACTGCCAGCGTGGGTCGAGGGTCCACTGTGCAGGATCATTCTCGCCAGCAGGCTTCGACCAGGTCAGGCGAGTCAGGACCAGATGGCGCTCGGCGTCGACGATGAGCGCTTCGCCGCGGGCATTCAGGGCCGTGACGCTCTGCCAGGGCAGGGCCGGTCCCGCTGTGGGAACGGAAAGGGGCGTGCCCTGCGGAAAACGCAGGGCTTTCAGGCCGTCGGTGGGGGAGAGCAAGACGACTGCCTTGCCGGACTCATCCACCCAGGCTCCGGCGGCGCGAGGGGCCGGGACCGTGCCGAGAACCTTCGACTGGGGCGGAATGAAGAGGGGCAGGGACTCTTTCAGGATGAACAGGAGCATGGCCAGCACGGCCGCGATGATCGTCAACCCCCCGCCCGAGATGGCGAAGGCCATGAAGCGATCCACGCGCTGGGCTCGGGCCTGATTGTTCGGGATGCTGGGCATGGCGTCTCGTCAAAGGCGGTGGAGGGGACCCTGTCCAAAATGCGCAGGCGTGCCGGAGGAGTTCTCCGGCACGCCTGTCTGGCTTCTGCCTACTTCAGCTTGGCGATTTCCTCGGTTTCCATCTTGGCGGTGAGGGGCAGGAAGCCGTCCTTCACCACGATCTCCTGGCCTTCCTTGCTGAGCACGAACTTGAGGAACTCGCGGGTCAGGGGGTCGATGGGCTTCTTGGGATCTTTGTTGATGTAGACGTAGAGGTAGCGCGAGAGGGGGTACTTCCCGCTCAGGGCATTGGCATAGGTGGCTTCAAAGACGGCCCCGCCGTTTTTGGTCTCATCAGACATGGGGACGGCGCGGACGCCGGAGGTGGCGTAGCCGATGCCGCTGTAGCCGATGGCGTAGCGATCGGAGCCGACACTCTGCACCACGGAGGAGGAACCGGGCTGTTCCTTGACCGTGTCCTTGTAGTCGCCCTTGAAGAGCGCGTGCTCCTTGAAGTAGCCGTAGGTGCCGCTGGCGCTGTTGCGGCCATAGAGGCTGATGGGGCGGTTGGCGGCATCACCGGTCAGGCCCAGGTCGCCCCAGGTCTTGATTTCCTTGGCGTAGCCACCCTTGCGGCCCTTGGAGAAGATGGCATCCACCTGCTGCATGCTCAGCGACTTGATGGGGTTGTTCTTGTTCACGAACACGGCCAGCGTGTCGATGGCCACCGCCACCTTGGTGGGCTTGTAGCCGAACTTCTTCTCGAACTTGTCGGCTTCTTCGCTCTTCATCTCGCGGCTCATGGGGCCCAGCTGGCTGGTCCCTTCGATGAGGGCCGGGGGCGCGGTGGTGGAGCCCTTGCCTTCCACCTGGATCTTCACGTTGGGGTATTTCTTGTTGAAACCCTCAACCCAATAGGCCATCAGGTTGTTCAGGGTGTCGGAACCGATGGAGTTGAGGTTTCCGCTGATGCCGGACACCTTTTTGTAGGTGCTGACCTTGGGGTCCACCTTGACGGTCTGGGCGGTGGCGGTCATTCCCACCAGGGCGGCCAGCAGGGTCTGGGCCAGGATTCGGATCCTCATGGATGCCTCCTTCATGGGTTTGATCGTGAATCCCGGAGGTGAAGGCCCTTGTTACGTTCTGTGACATCGCTGTAACTTCACCCCCGATCCGGCTTGCCCTTCTGGAAATAAGTGGGTTTAATGCTTGGAGATCCTGCGTGCTGATCGAGGCAAAGCCCGCGCACGGGGATCGCGACCATCCCGATTTTTCCCCCACGGGTGGCCGAAGCCAGGGCAGGGCCCCCTTCGGTTTCCCGATTCCCCATCTCCAATCCATCCAACCCCAGGGCCGCTGAGCCTGCCGGGCGTAAGCCGCAGACAGATCCCTGGGCCCCACGAGGAGCCCCCTTGAGTACCAAAAAAACCATGATGATCAACGCCACGGATCCGGAAGAGATCCGGGTCGCCACGCTGGTCGATGGCGTGCTGTTCGACTACGACGTCGAGTTCCTTCACAACGAGAAGATCAAGGGCAACCTCTACAAGGCCAAGGTGGTCCGCGTGGACACCAGCCTGCAGGCCGCCTTCGTCCACTTCGGCGGCCAGAAGAATGGCTTCCTGCCCCTGGGCGAGCTGCCCCGGGATCTGAGCGGAGACGGTCGCCGCGCCCGCATCCAGGACGTCCTCCAGCGCGATCAGGAGATCCTGGTCCAGGCCGTTCGCGAAGAGCTTGGCAGCAAGGGCGCCATGATGACCGGTCAGGTCAGCCTGGCGGGCCGCTACCTGGTGATCACCCCCGGCAACCCCGTGAACGGCATCAGCCGCAAAATCGAGGCCACGGAGGAGCGGCGCCACTTCAAGCAGCTCATCGACACGCTGGAGATCCCCGAGGACATCGGCGTCATCGTGCGCACCGCCAGCCTGGGCGTCACCAAGGAGGACTTCCAGCGCGACCTGGAATACCTGCTCGACACCTACAAGGAAGTGCTCAACCGCTACAAGCACCGCCACGGCGTGGGTCTGGTGTGGCAGGAGGACGATGTCGTCACCCGCACGCTGCGCGACACCTTCAGCGCCGATGTCGAGGAAGTGCAGATCGACGACGAGGATACGTTCCACGCCGCCCAGTCCTTCTTCAAGCGCACCATGCCCCAGCACCTCGAGGTGCTGAAGCACTATACCGGCAAGAAGCCCCTGTTTTCCCGCCACCAGCTGGAAGAGCAGATCGACCGCGTCTACGGCCGCAAGGTGGGCCTGCCCAGCGGCGGTGCCCTGGTGCTGGATCAGACCGAGGCCCTGGTGGCCATCGATGTGAACAGCGGCAAGACCTCCGGCGACGGCGTGGAGGACATGGCCCACAAGACCAACATGGAGGCCGCCGAAGAAGTGGCCCGTCAGCTGCGCCTGCGCGATCTCGCCGGCCTGGTGGTCATCGACTTCATCGACATGAAGCGCGAATCCCACATCCGCGCCGTGCAGGATCGCCTGGTGGACTGCCTCAAGGCCGACAAGGCCCGCATGGAAGTCGGGAAGATCAACCGCTTCGGCGTGCTGGTCATGACGCGGCAGCGCATCCGCCCCAGCCTCCAGCACGTGAACCACGAGACCTGTCCTGCCTGTGCGGGTACGGGTAAGGTCAAGACCATCGAAGCCATGGCCCTTTCTGTGGTGCGCAAGTTGCACGGCATCTTGTCCAAGGGTGGCATCGGTGAGATCCGCATCAAGCTGGCTCCTGCCGTGGCCGCGGCCGTGCTCAATGAAAAGCGGCGTGACCTCTCCCAGATGGAAGAGGAGAGCGATGCGAAGATCCTGATCCAGGCCGACTGGGCCATGGGCTACGGCGAGATGACCGCCGAGATCGAGCGGTCGGAGGAGGCCCCGGTCGAGAAGCCCGCACCCAAGCCCCACCGCGAGAAAGGCTCACCGGAAGATGAGACCGTCGTGCTTGGCGGTGACAGCCCCATTTCCTTCGAGAAGGCCCTCGGTGTGCACGGCGACGGCCCCAAGGCCGAGAAGAAGGAAGCCTTCAAATACGATCGCCGCGACCTCCAGCGGGCGGCCCTGGACGAGCGGGAGCGGCTCCGTGCCCTCTTCGAGAGCGCCAAGCCCGAGGATGATGAGCTCGAAGAAGGTGGCGAGGAATCTGGCGACGAGCCCAAGGGCGACGGCACCAAGCGCAAGCGCCGGCGGCGGCGACGCAAGGGTGGTGCAGAGCGCGGCGGTGATCTCAACGGTCAGGCAACCCCCGAGGTCAGGCCCGCAGCGCCCCGCGCCGACGAAGCCCAGCCGGAACCTCCCAAGGCCACGCCCGACCTGGTGGCGAGCCTGCTGACCCCCAGCCCCCGTCCGAAGTTCGGCGCAACAGCCCCGGCCACGACGCCTGTGGTCGACGAAGCCCCGAAGCCCAAGCGCACGCCCCGGGCCAAGGTGTCCTCCGCCGTGGAGCCTGCGGTGATCAAGACTCCCGTGGTGGAAACGCCCAAAGCTCCCGAGCCCGAAGCCCCCGCCAAGAAGAAGCCCGGTCCGAAGCCCAAGGCCACGAAGGACGCGGCCAAGCCCGCTAAGAAGGAGAAGGCCGCTCCGGTGAAGGCGGATGCCAAGCCGAAGGCCACCCGGGCGAAGAAGGCCAAGGCCGAGTAAGCCCGCATGTCCCTTTACTGGTTGGCACCACTCGCATCCCTGGCCACCCTCCTGGGTGGCTGGGGAGTGGTGCGCTTCCTTCAAGGTCGGGCGCAGTTCATGCGCCTGCTCTCCGGCGTGGCGGCGGGCTACCTGCTCTCCGTGACGGTGGTGCGCATCATCCCCGAGTGCCTGGAAGCCAAGGGCGGCGAGAGCAACGCCCTATGGGTGCTGGGGGGCTACCTGCTGGTTCATGTGATGGAGCATGGCATCACGCTGCACTTCCATTACGGCGAGGAGACCCACACCGACGGCTCGCCCCTGAGTGGCGTCCTCGCCCTGGTGGGGCTATCTCTGCACAGCCTCATGGATGGCGTGGCCATCGCGGCGGCCCTCTCCACCCACAGCAACCTGGGCCCCCTGGTGGTGCTCGGAATTCTGTTCCACCGCATTCCTGAAGGCGGCACGATCGCCTCGATCTTTCTGGTTCGAGGGTTCGGCAACCGAGGTGCCCTGCTGGCGGCGGGCACCCTCGCGATGATGGCCCTGGTGGGTTCCGCCGGGCAGTCCATCCTGCACCTTCCCATCGGACCCACGCTGGGCCTCACCGCGGGTCTGGCACTCTACGTGGCCAGCTCCGACCTGCTGCCGGAAGTCCAGAAAGTCTCGGGGTTCCGAAGCACGGCGGCCCTGCTTTCAGGTGTGGGCATCTTCCTCATCAGTGCGCGGCTCCTGCCGCACCAGCACTGAACGCTGCATGGACTGGCACCGTTCCGTGCGCCGCGGTTGGATGCTGGGCCTCCTGCCGACCCTGCTGGTGGCGCAGGGCCTGCCACCCGCGCCTTCGCTGGAGCTTCTGAACGCGCCGACCCCGGCGGAGTTGCTCCCTCTGCGTCCCTTCGAGATGGAGCATGGACCGGGTCAGTCCCGCGTGCCGTTCGACTGGCGGGGAGAACTTCAGGAGAAGGCCAATGTCTGGGTGCTCGAGCATGGGGCCATCCAGGCGGAAGGTCTGCTGCTGCTGGCGGACCGCATCGAGTACCACCTTGATGATGGCTTCTTGATCGCCGAAGGGCATGTGCGTCTGGAAGGTCCGGATTTGCGTTTGCGCGGCGAGCGCCTGCAGATGGACTGGGCCCGACGCTCAGGCGAAGCCTGGGCCCTGCAGATGGACCTGCCGCCCACCTGGGTGCTTCGCTCCGGGCATGTGGCCTTCACGACCCTGCGCACCTGGGCCTTCGACCAAGTGGAACTGAGTCCCTGCCCGGAAGAGAAACCCGGCTGGAAGGTCAAGCTGTCGAGCCTGAAGGTGAACCTGGATGGCTTCGCCACCCTTCGCAACGCCCACATCTACCTGGGCTCGGTACCCACCCCCTACTTCGTGCCCTGGGCCATCTACCCGGCTCAGGCCGAGCGATCTTCGGGTTTGCTGCCCCCACTGCTCGGCTATTCGAATGCCTTCGGGACCACCGTCGGCCTCACGTATTACCAGGTGCTCGGTGATGCCGCGGATGTCACGCTGTCACCGGAATACTTCAGCAAGGAGGGTATGCTATGGGGCGGCGAGGCACGCTGGCAGCCCGACCTGACCCACCAGGGGAGCTTTTCGGGTGAGACCATCCACCAGCGCAGTCTGGATACGCGCCGCTACCGGTTCAACCTCAAAGAGGTCTGGCAGCGCGAGGATGGTTGGCAGCTCACGGCCGATGTGAACCAGGCCTCTGACAACTTCGTGGACGCGGACTTCGGCAAGGGGCTGGGCACCCTCGGAACCACGAGTTTTGATTCAGCACTCTACCTGGGAAAGAGCTTCACGTTCGGCAGCCTCAGTCTCGCGGCAGCTGAACAGCGCAGCTTCTTCTACACGAAGGACCAGGGCGATCCCTTCTACAGCCCGGATTTCCCCGCCTCATTGCGCCGCCAGACCCTGCCCCAGGGTGAATTCCGGTTCTTCCCGGTCTCCCTCTTCGGGCCGCTCTACCTGGATGGGGGCGTCCGGTTGGGACGCTTCGCCTACCGCATCGAAGGCAGTGCCACGGAAGCCGACCACAGCTATGCCTGGGATCGCCAGGATGCCAACACCCGCGTGCACGGCCGACTGGGACAGTGGGGACCTTTCCGGGCCGACCTCGAAGTCATGGGGCGGGCCACCCACTACAGTTCGACCCTGGAGGCCCCGGTATTCGACCCCAGTCTCGGCCTCAATGGCACGGTGGTGAACCCCGAAACCAGCCCTTTCCTAGTGGATGGTGCTGCGGCCACGCGGTTCCTGTTATCCAGCCACCTGCGCTTCTCGGGCCCCCAAGTTGGCCGCAGCTTCAGCGATGTCTCCTTTCTGGGGTACACGGGCGAACTCAAGCACGTGGTGGAACCCTATTTTGGCTTCACCGAGACCAGCCGCTACGGGGAGGCGGGCAACTTGCCCCGCTTCGATGCGGTGGACGCCTATCCAGGCGTCAATGACAGCGCCTCTGGGGAGCACAGCTTCGAGGTGGGCTTCAAGCAGCACCTGTTGGGACGCGCGACCTCCACGGGCAGTTTCGCGGATCTGGCGCGGCTGAGAATTGCGACCCGCTACCATGCGACGCCGATCATCCTCAGCGATGGGCGCTACAAACAGGGCTGGTCTTCGGTGGACACCGACCTGGATGTGGAGCCCGACGACCGGTGGCGCGTGAGCCTGCGCCGGTCCTCCGAGATCGGGGCCGGTGGCTCCGACAACGCCCTCAGCTTCGACGTGAAGGGCCAGGACGGAGGGCGCCTCAACCTGGCCTACTTCTCCACCGGCGTGAACCGCTTCCTGGTGCGGCAGGAAGGGATCCAGTTCGGCGGCCTCCAGCGGCTCTGGGACGATCGCTTCCGCTTCGAGTTCACTGCGAACTATGACTTCAAGTACCACGGCTTCGCCTCCAGCTCCGTGGCGCTGGCCTACGTCCGCCCCTGCGTCGCCTATGTGCTTAAATTCAGCCATGTGGCTCTGAACACCGCCGTGGTCACAGGTGGGCGCGAGGACCGAGTGGACCTCTCCCTGACCTTGCGTGGCCTGGGCGACCTCTTCAGTTACCGGTACTGAGGGCGCGCGGCGGGAGATCGCCTTCGCTGGCCACGACCACGCGGTTCCGGCCGAGGCTCTTGGCCTGGTAGAGCGCCCGATCCACCTGGGCCATCAGGGCTGAGGGTGTGGTCGCACCCGGCCCGCCCACGCCAAAGCTCATGGTGGGGAAGATGGTCTGGCCCGCGGGGAGTACCACAGGGTCCTCATCGATGGAGCGGCGCAGCTTGTTGGCGACTTCAGCGCCGCCCTTGAGGCTTGTCTCGGTCAGGAGCACGGCGAATTCCTCGCCGCCGATGCGGAAAGCGAGATCGGATTTACGCAGGACAGAGCGAAGACGGGCCGACATGACCCGGAGGACCTCGTCTCCCACTGGATGACCGAAGCGGTCGTTGATGAGCTTGAAGTGGTCCACATCGCCGAGGACGAGGACGAAGGCGCGGCGATGCCGTTCCCACTGCCGCAGGGCGTGGTCGAGGTTCTGGTCAAAGGCGCGGCGGTTGAGGAGTTCCGTGAGTGGGTCGGTGAGCACTTCATTGCGCAGTGCGGCAGCTTCGATTTCCAACATGCTCCGCCGCTCGCGAAGGTCATGGATGGCGGCTTCGTACTCCGCCTGGATGCGTCGGGCGTGCATCCACTCAATGGCCCGTCGGCAGGCGTGGACCAGGCGAGGGGCGGGCAGGGGCAATGGCACCCAATCGGAGATGCCCGCCAGAATCAGACGGCGCTGGGATGCCTCATCCTTCACCTGGCCCACCAGGATCGTGTAGGGGAGCCGGTTCTGCTCGCGCAGGTGTGCCAGCATGGCCAGGGCGCCTTCCACGCCCCCGGCTGAAAGGCCGAGTAAGAGGATCGGGGCCTTCAACGCCCGTTGGGCTCCGACGGCATTTCGGGTCGGCGGCGTGTGCAGATCCATGCCGTAGTGATGGAGCAGGTCCCGTGCCTTCTGAGCCAGCCCGGCATGCAGTCCCACCGCGAGCACGGGGACACCCTGGCCTTCACCCCGCGTCACACCGCCAGCCAGCACCGGGCCAAGCAGGTTCAGCAACTGCTGGATCTTGTAGCCCACGGGAATGAACCCATCGGCTTCCGAGTCCTGGAGTTCCTTGATTTCCTGCTCAGAGGCCCCGTGATCGAGGATCAGGAAGATGGGAAGGTGGCGGAACAGCACCCGGGCTTCGCCACGCAGCAAGCGGCATAGGCGGTAGCCATCCATCGGATCGCCTTCCGCATCGGCCAGCAGCACCTGCGCCTCACTCCACGCATCTTTCGCGAGGGCTTCCAAGGCGTCGCCCGCGTGCAGGATTCGATGGCCAGCCCCCTCGAACGCCATGCGAAGGCGTTCGACGAAGTCAGCATGTCGGGAAATGACCAGCAGGTTCATGAGGCAGCCGAGGCGGTGCCCCATGGTAGTGCGAACGGTCTGGATTCAGGGGAAATAACGACGCGTGATGCGGCGATGGAGGGCGCAGGTGAGTTCGTAGGGGATGGTCCCCAGCGCTTGGGCCAGCCGTTCCACGCTGTGGGGCGCAGAGGGATCTGCGCTGAAGAGGGTCATGGGGTCCCCTGGCGCCACGGGCACATCCAGGGGGAGGGCCACCGTCAAATAGTCCATGGACACCCGCCCCACCACGGGGAAGGTTCGGCCTGCGAAGCCCACCACCGCTCGGTTTCCCAGGTCCCGCCGGTAGCCGTCAGCATACCCGCAGGCCAGGGTCGCAATCTGCATGGGTTGCGGTGCGACGAAGGTGCGCCCGTAGCCCACCGTGGTGCCTGCGGGAACGTTTTTCACCCGGGCCACCTCGGCCACGAGGGCCAGGGCGGGCTCCAGGCCCAGAGTCCGTCCCTCCGGCAGCATCGTCAGGCCAAACAGGGCGAGTCCGGGGCGCAGGTGGGTGTCCTGCGCCAGCAGGTCGCGGAGGCAGGCATCGCTGTTGCCGTGATGCCGCTGGGCCGGGTGGATCCCCGCGTCCGCAAGCTGGGACAGGCAACCGTCAAAGACCTTGCGCTGGCGCTGGGCAAAGCCCTGGTCG
>Ga0265327_10001216_pt1 | contig 34696 bp, 21 predicted proteins | sample 41621metaG_FD_202089 | JGI IMG/M metagenome (GOLD analysis project Ga0265327, IMG submission 202089) | Rhizosphere microbial communities from Carex aquatilis grown in University of Washington, Seatle, WA, United States - 4-16-21 metaG | ecosystem: Host-associated > Plants > Roots > Rhizosphere...
TCGGCGCTGGATGCCTCGGCCCATGACGCGGATCAGAGATTGCTGACGGCGGAAGCGGCGCTGGCGAGCGCCAGCACGGATCACAGCGCGGCGGAAACGACGCTGAGCGTGGCGCAGGCGAATGCCGCCAGCGCAGATGCCTCGGCTTCGGCGGCGGATGCCTCGGCGGCGAGTGCGGATGCGACGGCGGTGGCGGCGGCGAGCGCGGATGTCTCGGCGCATGCGACGGCGGATTCGGCCTCGGCGGCGGCTTCGGCGCTGGATGCCTCGGCTTCAGTGGCGGATGCCTCGGCGGCAAGCGCGGATGCGACGGCGGTGGCGGCGGCGAGCGCGGATGTCTCGGCGCATGCGACAGCGGATGCGGCGGCTTCGGCGGCGACGTCGCTGGATGCCTCGGCGACGGCGGCGGAGCATGTCGCGGCGAGCGCGGATGCGACGGCGGTGGCGGCGGCGAGTGCGGATGTGTCGGCGCATGCGACGGCGGATGCGGCGGCTTCGGCGGCGACGTCGCTGGATGCCTCGGCGACGGCGGCGGAGCATGCCGCGGCGAGCGCGGATGCGACGGCGGTAGCGGCGGCGAGCGCGGATATCTCGGCGCATGCGAGCGCGGATGCGGCTTCGGCGGCGGCTTCGGCTCTCGATGCGGCGGCCACGGCGGCGGAACATTCGGCGGCGACGGCGGATTCGGCGGCGTCGGTGGCGGCGGCACTGGATACCATGGCACAGCAAAGTGCCACCAATGCCGTAGCGGCGGCGGCTTCGGCGGATGCGACGGCGACGGCGGCGCATCAGGCGATGGACAGTGCCAGTTCGGCCCTGGCTTCGGCTGCGGCGGCGGATGCCACGGCGGATCTGGCTCAGACCGCCGCCCATGAAGCGGCAACGGCGGCAGTGTCATCGGCAGCTTTGGCGGATGCCTCGGCTTCGGCGGCGGATGCGGCGGCAGCCAGTGCCGGCGTCAGCGATACGGCGGCGCATCAGGCGGCATCGACGGCGGATGCCTTGGCGACTTCGCTGGATACCTCGGCGACGGCGGCGGAGCAGGTGGCTTCGGCCACTGATGCGGCGGCGGCAACGGCGGCAACGGCACTCGCCCATGCACAGGATGCGGCTTCGGCGGCGCATGCGACGGCAGCCGGCCTCGATGCTTCGGCGACAGCCACGGATAGCACGGCGTCCGGCGCGGATGCGGCGGCTTCGGCGGCGGCGACGGCGGATGTCTCGGCCCAGGCGGCGGCGACGGCGGCGGATGCGACAGCGAGCGCGCTCGACGCTTCGGCGAGTGCGGCGGACCACGCGGCGGCGAGCGCAGACGCGACGGCGGCGGCGGCTTCGGCGGCGGCGGCGACGGCGGATCTGGCTCAGGCTTCGGCCCATGCAACGGCCAGCGTGCTCGACGCCTCGGCGAGTGCGGCGGATGCCTCGGCGGCGACGGCGGATGCGGTGGCCTCGGCGGCGGCGACGGCGGATGCGGCGGCCCAGGCGACGGCGACGGCGGCGGATGCGGCTGCCTCCAGCCTCGATGCCCAGGCTACGGCGGCGGAGCATGCGGCGGCGACGGCGGATGCGGCGGCTTCGGCGGCGGCGACGGCGGATGCGGCGGCTCATATGACGGCGGATACCGCTCATGCGGCGGCCTCGGCGGCGGAGATCACGGCTTCGGCGGCGGATCACAGCGCGGCGGTGGCTTCGGCGGCGGCTTCGGTTGCCGAAGCCACGGCGGTTTCGGCGCATCAAACGGCCGATGCGGCGAATATCGCGGCGACTGGGGCCGACAACGCGGCTGCGGCGGCGCATCAGGCAGCCGATGCGGCGCATACGGCCATGGCGACGGCGGCGGATGTGGCGTCCGGCTCGGATCAGGCGTGGAGCAGCGCCTCCATCATCGCCTCGGCGGCGGATGCGGCGGCGGCGAATGCCGATGCGGTCGCGTCGTCGGCGCATCAGGCGGCATCCACCTTGGATGCCTCCGCGATGGCTGCCGATCACACGGCACAGAGCGCCGATCTGGCGGCAAGCAATGCCGCGAGCGCGGCATCCTTGGCGGACGTCCACGCTTCGGCGGATGCGACGGCGGCGGCTTCGGCGGATGCGGCGGCAACGGCGGCGCATTCGGTGGCCGATGCCTCGGCCATTGCGGCTTCCTCCGCCGATACGCAGGCTACAGCCGTAAATCAGAGTGCCGGCTCGGCGCATGCGGCGGCCAGCACGCTCGATGCTTCGGCAAATGCGGCGGATCAGACGGCGGCGAGCGCTGTGGCGGCGGCGAGCGCCGGCGATGTCGCGGCGACGGGCGCGCATCAGAGCGCCGATGCCGCGCATGCGACCGCAACAATTCTGGATGCTTCGGCCTCGATGGCGGATCATTCCGCGACGGCGGCGGATGCCAGTGCCACGGCGGCGGATGCCGCGGCTTCCCTGGCCTCGGGCTCGGCGACGATGGCCGATGCCGCCGCCTCGACGGCCGATGCGGCTTCGGCTCAGGCTCATCAGGCCGCGGTAAGCGCTGAAGATGCCGCCGCGACGGCGGCGGAGGTGGCGTCGCTTGCCGATCAAGTGGCCTCGCTTGCCGAGGCTGTGGCGGTCACGGCCACCGAAGCGGCGGTTGTCGCCCATGCGGCGGCATCGATCGCCGACGCTTCGGCGACGGCGGCGGATCAGGCGGCTTCGGCCGGGGATCTCTCGGCTTCGGCAGCCGATGCGGGGGCGGTTTCGGCGGATGCGGCGGCTTCGTCGGCGCATCAGACCGCCGATGCGGCGCACGCGGTGCTGGCGACGGCACAGGCAGCCGATGTGACGGCGGATGCGGCGGAATCGGCAGCCAGTGCGGCTGCCGCAACGGCGGATGCGGCGGCGACGGTGGCGGAGCAGAGCGCGCAAAGCGCCGATGCGGCGGCCTCCACGGCGGATGCCACGGCGACGGCACTTCATGCCGAGGCCCAGACCGCCGATGCGGCGGCTTCAGCCGCCGACACCAGTGCCGCCGAGGCGCATCAATCCGCCAATGCGGCGGATGCCACGGCTCTCGCGGCGGACGCCTCGGCGGCTTCCGCCGATCAGGCCGCTGCCACCGCCGATGCGGCGGCGGCGACGGCGGATGCGAATGCGGTGGCGGCGCATCAGACGGCGGATGCGGCGAATAGCGCCGCCGCCACGGCGGATGCGGCGGCGGCGACTGCCGATGCGGCGGCGACGGCGGCGGATACGGCCTTCACGCGGGCGGAAGCCAGCCTCGCCACGGCACAGCATGCGGATGATCTCGCCCATGCGACAGCTTCGGCGGCGGATGCGGCGGCTTCGGCTGCGGATGCGGCGGCACATGGCGCCGATGCGATTGCGGTGACGGCGGACGCGGCGGCGGCTGCTGCTTCGGATGCGGCGACGGCGGCGCATGCGCTGGCGGATGCGGCGGGGACGGCAGACCTGGCGGCGGCAGCGGTTGCGGCGACGGCGGATGCGGTTGCGGCGAACGCGGCAGCGGCGGCGAGTACGGCACATTTGGCCTCCGACACGGCGCATCAAACGGCCTCCACCCTGGATGCGGCGGCGAGCGTGGCGGATCATTCCGCCGCGACCGCCGATCAGGTGGCGGCGAGTGCCGATAGTGCCGTGACGACGGCGCGGCATGGTGCCGATACGGCGCATCAGGTGGCAACCGGCCTCGATGCGGCGGCGGCGACGGCGGACCATTCCGCCGCAACCGCCGATCATGCGGCAAGCCAAGCGGACAATTTTGCAAATTCGGCGCATCAGACCGCCGATTCGGCGCATCTGGCGGCGTCCGGCCTGGATATTGCGGCAAGTGCGGCGGATCACACGGCGGCGACCGCCGATTCCGCCGCGAGCCTAGCGGACAGCCTGGCTGGTTCGGCGCATGGTTTGGCCAGCCTCGCCCATACCGATGCGGCAAATGCCGACGCGGCGGCGGCGCAGGCGCATGGTTCAGCCGACACCGCCGTCGCCGCGGCCTCGGCTTCCGATCTGACAGCGGCGGGTCTGCATCAGGACGCGGGCTCGGCGCATGCCTTCGCCTCGTCCGCCGACGGCATGTTCTCGGCGGCGGAGCAATCGGCGGCGAGTGCCGATGCACTGGCGGCCTCGGCTGACACGGCTTCGCTGACCGCGCATTCCGATGCCGCCGCCCTGCATGCCGCGGCGGCTCCGCTCGATGCGGCGGCGGTGGCGGCGGATAACACCGCGTCGGTCGCCGAAGCCGCCTTCACCTCGGCGGATGCGGCCTGGAGTCAGGCCTTCGCCGATGTCAATTCGCTCCTGCACGGCTCGAATCTGGGGCAGCTCACGGTGAATTTCGGTGGTCAGACCATGACCGCCTCCAGCGCCGCCGATCAGGCCTGGAGCGTCCGTCAGGCTCTCCTCGGGGGTGAATCGAGCGATCCGTCGGTGACCGGCGGGACGATCGGGGATGCTACCCAGGCGGCGCAGTCGCTGCTCGGCCTCAGCTCGGGCGCCAATGTCGGCATGATGGATTCCGCCCATGTCCAGGATCTGCTGGTCGCGCTTGACGCAACGCATCAGAACCTGACAAACAACGTCGATCAATTGGCGGTGCTGGATCCATTCCATAGCAACGCCGGGGTGTCGCAGACGGACTTCCTTGGAAACAATGTGGATCCCTCGGGCTCGGCTTCCTCGGCGAGCAGCCATCCGCTCGATTACCATGCGGCCCCGGCGACGCCGGACTCGCTGGTTCCGGGCCTGTCGGATCATGCGCCGCCGCCAACGCATATTTGATGCGGCGATGAGCGACAACAACCTGCGTAACGGAGCTTGAGTTCATGGATGCAGAGTCAACGGACGAGGAAAACGTCTCCGTCGTCAAATTGCTGACACCACGGTTGGATGCCAGCAGCGTGGTCGAGTTCTCGGCTCTGATCGACCGGCTGATCGAAGACGGCAAGCTGCGAATTCTGGTCGATATGGCCGAGATACAATTCATCGATTCGAGCGGCCTCGGCGCCATGACCTCCGGCAAGAAGAAGCTTGGGGAGAAGGGGCGCATCGCGTTCTGCTCGCTGCAACAGCAACCGCGGCGGATGCTGGCCCTAACCCGGATGGACCGCGTGTTCGAACTCCATGAGGGCCGCGATACCGCCGTGGGGGCGTTTCAGTGAGCGACCCCAGGCTATGGGCATCCGTTTCGGGGGGGACTGCCTGGTCGGATGGGGACGAATTTTCGATCACCATCGACAGCAAGCCGGAATGTGTCGCCGAATCGGCTGCCGCGATTTCGGCGCTGCTCAGCAGCTGGTGCGCGCCGGATGTGGCCATCGATATGGAAACCTGCCTCATCGAGGCCGCGAATAACGTCATCGAACATGCCTATAAGGGGGAAGGGCATCACAGTCTGACCATCACCATTCATCGCCGGCTGAAGGATTCGATCGAGATCCTGGTTATCGATGACGGCTCGCCGATTCCGGCCGAGCGGCTGGCTTCGGTGCCGGCATTGCCGGAATTCGATGCCTTCGATCTTGCATCCTTGCCGGAAGGGGGGTTCGGCATGGCTCTGATCTGGGCGCTGGCGGATAAGGTCCATTATGAATCAGCCGATGGCCGAAATGTCATGACCCTGGTAAAACGGTTGGCGTCGTTCTGAGCGGAACGGGCGGTCTTAAAGCCGGATCTCGGCGGATGGGCCGGGTATTGATGGAAAGGCTGTACGGTAGCGATGCGCATCCTGGTTGCTGACGATTCCCGGCTGATGCGGCGCATGCTGGCCGATATGCTGGGACAGCTCAAGCACGAGGTGGAAACCGCCGCCGACGGGCAGGAAGCCTTGGAGGTTCTGCGGCGGGAGCACTTCGATATCCTGCTGAGCGATTGGCACATGCCGCGTATGGACGGGCTTGAGCTATGCTGGCACGTGAAGGCGGAACTCGATGACGTCTATGTCATCATCATCGCCTCCGACAGCAGCGACGACCGGTACGAAAAGGCCATCGACACCGGCGCCGACGAATTCATGTCCAAGGACATAAAGTCGAGCATCCTGCAGGCGCGGATACGCTCCGCCGAACGGATCATCCTCTTCCGCAACGAATTGCAGAACCAGAAGCGCAAGCTTGAGGAACAATACGCCCAGATGGAAGCCGCGATGAACCGGGTCAAGGAGGATCTTGACGCCGCTTCCCGCATGCAGCGTTCCATGACCCCGAAGGCTCCCTTGATTCAAGGCCGGGTCCGCTTCACCCATCTTTTCGAGCCGGCGACCTTCATCGGCGGCGATCTGTTGAGCTATATCCAGCTCACCGACCGTCATGCCGGGTTCTACGTGCTGGACGTGGCCGGGCATGGGGTTCCGTCGGCGCTGGTCTCGGTTTCGCTCGGCCATATGCTGGTGGCGGGCTTCCTGGTTCTCAACGGGGTTCCGCGAGAGCCCGCTGCCGTCGTGGAGAGGCTCAACAACCGGTTCCTGACCGAGTATGGCGACACGCTCTATTTCACCGTGACCTATGGGGTCATCGATACGGAGACCGGGGAGCTGGTGTTTTGTCAGGCGGGATTGCCGCCGGCCGTCCTCCTTACCCGCAAGGGGGAGGTCCGCCCCATCGGCGACAGCGGGTTCCCGGTCGGCCTCGTCAAGGAGGCGGTCTATGAGGATGTCCATGTGGTACTTGAACCGGGGGATCGCGTCCTCTTCTATTCCGACGGGCTTTCCGAAGGCATGAGTCCGGAGGGAGAACTTTTCGGCGAGGAGGATATCGGGCAGTATCTCGAAAATTGGCGGCGCGACAATGTCGACGCGCTTTTGACCGGTTTGCGCTATGCCCTCAAATCCTGGACGCAAACCAATGAGCTGAGCGACGATTTGTCGCTTCTGGCGATCGAATACGGATCGGCGGAAGATCGCATATAAAATAGGCCGCAATCGGTTGGATCGTGCCGCCGGCTTCCGGCTCCGCCTGCAGGCTTCCTTTGACAGGGAGGCGGTTTTGCGCGATTTTCCCGCCCCAGAGGGCAGCCGGATATGCGCCGGGCGGTCAGTGAACCAGTGCCGCGGCTGAGACCTTGCAGGAGCAGGCTTCCCCCGAAAGGGAGTCTTGACGCTCGACATGAACCAGCCGCTATTCCTTGCGGCGCGGGCAGAATAAAAGAGGGAGTCTCGTCAATGATCATCCGGTTAATCGCGGCCTGGCTTGTTGTATCCGGCCTTCTTATCGCGCAGGCGCAGGCCCATGGCGGCGTCAGCGTCAAAGACAACAAGTGCATCATGAAAATCGGCCCGTATGAAATGAATTTCACCGGGTATCAGCCGGACAGCTCGCGCGAGCAGTTCTGCGACGACATTCCGAATACGGGCCGCACGATCATCGTTCTCGATGCCGAGCAGTCCTATACCTCCAGCCGCAACGAGGGGGCCGTCAGCAACAAGGATTTGCGCGACATGCTCCTGGATTTCCGCGTTCTGCGGAATGTCGGGCAGGCTAAAGATGAAGACAATATGGATCAGAACACGGAAATTTACGTGGCTCCGAAGAACTATCCCTCGGGCACGCTGAATTTCGAGTACGCTTTCAATAAGCCGGGTAATTTCATCGGCCTCGTCTCGGCGAAGAGCGCGAAGGGCGATGTCTATGTTTCGCGCTTCCCCTTCGCCGTCGGTCAATCCGGCAACAAGGACTTCGTGGTTTTGGGCATTATCGGCCTGCTGGTCGTGGCCGCCGGTGGCGGGTACTTCTATACGCAGCTCAAGAAGAAGCCCGCCTGAACCAGGGTTTCACGCGATAAGGAAAAGGCCCTGCTATTGCGGGGCCTTTTTTATGCGGAGTTGGAAAAAAAGTTGGTGGGCCCGGCTGTCATACCAGCGGCCATAAATATTGACTTGTCATCCCGAGCCCTTGCGAGGGATCTGTTGCGGCTCCATCGGTGCCAATCCTGGCACGATCGGCCGTGCAGAGATCCCTCCTTCCGATGGTCGTCGGGATGACAGGGATGGGTCGGAATTTTCAGCCGTTGGTGTCAGGCCGCGTTTGCGCAGCAGGGGACCGACGACAGGCGGGCGGCCGCGGAAGGCCGTGTAGAGCTGCATCGGGTCGCGCGTGTCGCCAGCCGCGTAGATCATCTTCAGCCGCGCCGCGAGGGCCGGGGCGAAGACATCGCCGGCCTCCTCGAAAGCCGTGAAGCCGTCCGCATCCAGCACCTCGGCCCATAGATAGGCGTAGTAGCCGGCGGCATAGCCGCCCGCAAACAGGTGCTGGAAATGCGCCGCCCGGTAGCGCACATCGATTTCCGCCGGCATGCCGATGCGCTCGCGCACGCTTTGCTCGAACGCTTCGACGTCGGCGATGTCCGGTTCGGCCTCGCTGTGGAATGCCAGGTCGAGCAGCGCCGCCGCCGTGTATTCCACCGTCGCGAAGCCCTGGTTGAAGGTGCGGGCGGAAAGCAGCCGCTCCAGCAGCCCCTCGGGGATCGGCTGGCCGGTTTCGGCATGGCGGGCGTGGCGGCACAAGACCTCCGGCGTCGTCACCCAGTGTTCGAAAATCTGCGAGGGGAATTCCACGAAGTCGCGGCGGACCGCCGTGCCTGCCTGCGAGGGATAGCGCACCCGGCTCAACAGTCCGTGCAGGCCATGGCCGAATTCGTGGAAGAGCGTGCGGGCATCGTCCAAGCTCAGCAGTGTCGGCTGGCCCCTGGCGAAGTTGTTGTTGTTGACTGCGATCGGGAGTACCGCCCCGTCCAGGGCTTCCTGGTCGCGGTAGGTGCTCATCCAGGCGCCCGAGCGTTTGCCGGGGCGGGCGAAATTGTCGTGCAGGAACAGCCCGACCGGCTTCCCATCGGCCTCCGTGACCTCGTAGACCCGGACGTCGGGATGGTAGACGGGGAGGTCCGTGCGTTCGATGAAGCGCAGCCCGAACAGCCGGAAGGCGGTATCGAAGGCGGCCTCGACCATGTTGTCCAGGACGAAATACGGTTTCACCTCGGCCTCGTCGAGGTCGTAGCGGGCCTTGCGCACCTTCTCGGCGTAATAGCGCCAGTCCCAGGGTGCAATGGTGTCGTTCATCCCCTCGGCGCGGGCCGCTTGCTCCAAAGCGGCGCGTTCCTCGGCCGCCCGGCGCTTGGCCGGAACCCAAACCTGGTCGAGCAGATGTTCGACCGCTGGAACGTTTCCGGCCATGGAATCGGCGAGCTTGTAGGCGGCGTAGGTATCGTAGCCCAGCAGCCGCGCCTGCTCCGCGCGCAGGGCGACGATCTCGCGGATCAGCGGCGCGTTGTCATGGTCGCCTGGATGACCGCCGCGCCGGACCCACGCCTCAAAGGCGGCCTGCCGCAGGTCGCGCCGCGCCGAGAAGGTCAGGAACGGTTCGACCGACGAGCGGGCGAGCGTGATCGCGAAGCGTCCCGCCAGCCCGCGCTCCGCCGCCGCCTGGGCCACGGCACCGCGCAGCACATCCGGCAAGCCGTCCAGATCGGATTCCTCCAGTACGAGCTTCCAGTCGTTCTCGTCGTGCAGAACGTTTTGGCCGAACAGGGTTTGCAAGCCGGCCAGCCGCGTCGAAATCGCGGTCAGGCGCTCCTTGGCGGCGGCGGGCAGGGCGGCACCCTCGCGGAGCATGGTCAGGTGGCGGCGCTCCAGCAGCCTTGCCTGATCCTCATCCAATCCCATTTCGTGGCGCCGGGCGTAAAGTGCGGCGATGCGCTCGAACAGCCTGGGGTTGAGGGCGATGCGCGCGGCGTGTTCGGCGAGCCTTGGAACATAGTCGCGTTCGACGGCATCAAGCGCGTCGTTCGTGTGGCTGGACGACAGGTTGAAGAAGACCTTGCGCACCCGGTGGAGCAACCGGCCGCTACGCTCCAGCGCCTCGACGGTATTGGCGAAGCTGGGCGGCCGGGCCGCCTCGGCGATGGCATCTACCTCGGCCCGATGGTCTTCCATGCCGCGGTCGAAGGCCGGAGGAAAATGGTCGGGGCGGATGCGGTCGAAGGGTGGCAGGCCGAACGGCGTGGTCCAGGATTCGAAGAACGGATTGTCGGTCATGTGGGCCATCGCGCTGGAGAATATTGCTTCATCGAAGCCACGGTATCAGCGAGCACCGGTCTGTCAACCGGCCTTGTCACCGGGGCGATCGCATTTGGAAATTATCGGGTGGCGGAACGTCTTGAGGCCCGGTGCGTTCGGTTTTCGAGGAGAGTGCGATCGTCTGCGCCATGCGGCGGATGGCCGGCATTCCGCTGGACGGCCTGACCTTTACGTGTGCGCTACTTCCTGCGACACTCAAGCCGTGACAGCATCTGCCACATCCTCGGGGCCGAAGGCTTGGGCCGACTATTTTCGGCAAGAGGCCGAAGACGCCGCGGCCGCTTTCGATCCGGGAGCCCGATGATGAATATCCTGACCGAAAAACATAATGGCAAGACCATCCTCAGTTTGAAGGAAGAACGTCTGGACGCCCATAATTCAGCGGAACTGAAGGATCGCATTCTAAAAGTATTGGAAGACGGCAGTCATCATCTTATTCTTGATTTGGCTCAGGTCCGATTCATCGACAGTTCCGGTTTGGGCGCGCTGTTGTCCGGTTACAAAAATGCCGGTGTCCGTTCGAGTAGCTTCGTGCTGGCGGGCCTTCAGCCTCGGGTCCAGTCCATGTTCGAACTCACCCGCTTGCACCGGGTTTTCGAAATCTATCCTAGCCTTCAGGAGGCCTTGGCCGACGACTAGCGGGGAGGAGATCCCATGTGCGGCGCATCCGGCATCATCGTGAGTGTGGACATCGTGGTTCCAAATCAAACCCGCTATCTGGGCCTGATCGGCAACATCGCCGAGCAGGTCGCCAAGGAGCTGGATGTCTTTACCGGCGACCGTGACACCCTGGCCTATCACCTCAACCTGGTGCTGACGGAGGCCATGGTCAACGCGATCCAGTATGCTTCGCCTGACGACGAGAACGAGCAGAAGACCGTGCGGATATGCATCGAAATCGAGGACGAAAACCTGTGTATTAGGGTCTACGATCACGGGCAAGGCTTCGATCTGGAAGCAGTGCCTACGCCCAGTTTCGGGGAATTGCACGAGCGCGGGCGCGGCATTTTCTTGATACGCACCCTGATGGATGCTGTCGACTATCGCAAGACGGAGTGCGGCAATGTGCTGGAAATGCGCAAGAAACTGGCTTGACGTCGGCGCTCCGCGGCAACCGCTTCGTGCGTCGGCGGTTCCCTAAGGTGCGTCGAAGTCACCCCGATCCCGATCGAATCATGCGCTGGGAAACGGTCTGCGGAGCCCTGCTCGATCGCGCCGTCCGGAGATTGCGGCTGGGAGCGCTGTCATTCCCGTATGAACATGGATTCTCGGCGGAGTACCGGTCGCTGATTCCGCCATCTCTTGCCGTGCGGGATGCCTTGCGGTTGGAGGCGGTCGTGCGGAACGGCCGCGAAGCGGTCGATCTGCGGCCGCCCGTCGCCGGGCTCGACGAGGCGAATTACCGGGTGCAGGTGTACGGCGCATGTGAACGCGGCCTCGATGAGATCATGCCGTTGCTGCAGAACTTGAGTCTACGCATCGTCGATCAGATCCAGTTCAAAGTAGAACTTGGTTCCAGGCGGTTCTTTATCCGCAGTTTTTCCGTAAAGCCGACGGCGGGTGTCCCCTTGAACCTCATGCCGCTGAAGAAGCCGCTGCTATTGGTGCTGGATGCGCTGCTGTCGGGGCAGGCGGAAGACGATGCCCTGAATGGACTAATTCTCCTTACCGGGCTCGATTGGAAAGAAATCGACCTGTTCCGCGCCTACCGCAACTATTACTTTCAGCTTGGCAGCCGCTTCGGGCGGTTCCGGTTTCATCGGGCGCTGCTCGGCAATCCCGGCGTGGCGCGCCTGCTGTACCGCTATTTCGAGGGCCGCTTCGCGCCGGGTCCGGGCTGGCGCGATTCTCTGCACCGCGAAGAAGAAGCGCTGTCGCCGATCCGGCTGGAGCTCATCGCCGCCCTGGAGGCGGTGAGCGATGTCAATGAGGACCGTATCCTGCGCGATCTGTTCAATCTGATCGACGCCACCCTGCGCACCAATTTCTATCGGCGGCGCGATCAAGCCGATCATTTCATCGCCCTCAAGATCAGCAGTTTGGGCGTCATCAATATGCCCAGCCCCAGGCCCCTGGTGGAAATTTATGTCCATTCGCGAAGCATGGAAGGCATCCACCTCCGCAGCGCGAAAGTGGCGCGCGGCGGCATTCGCTGGTCGAATCGACCCGACGATTTCCGCACCGAAATTCTCGATTTGATGCAGACGCAAGTGATCAAGAACGCGTTGATCGTACCCCAGGGCGCCAAAGGCGGCTTCATCCTCAAGACCGCATGCAAGGATGCCGGGGAATGCACCCGGCTGGCGCGGGGCGCCTATGCGACGTTCATGCGGGGGCTGCTCGACTTGACCGACAATTTGGAGGGTTCGCAGGTGATGCGGCCGCCCCAGGCGGTGACCTACGACGATTTCGATCCCTATCTGGTCGTCGCCGCCGACAAGGGTACGGCACCCTGGTCGGACTACGCCAACGGCATCGCCGCGGAATATGGCTACTGGCTGGGCGACGCCTTCGCCAGCGGCGGCTCGCACGGCTATCACCATAAGAATTTGGGCATCACCGCCCGTGGCGCCTGGGTTTGCGTGAAGCGGCATTTTTACGAACTGGGCCAGGACATCGACAAGCAAGCCTTCACGGTGGTCGGCGTCGGCAGCATGGACGGCGACGTGTTCGGCAACGGCATGCTGCATTCGGCCAAGATCCGCCTGTTGGGGGCATTCAGCGCGGAGGACATCTTCCTCGATCCAAATCCGGATCCCGAAATCTCTTTCGCGGAGCGCAAGCGCTTGTTCGATCTGCCCGGCTCCAGCTGGCGGGATTACGATCGGGCACTGATTTCGCCCGGCGGCGGGGTGTACCGGCGCGCCGCCAAGGACATCCGTCTCAGCCCCGAGATACGTGCTTGGCTTGGCGTGCGTCACCATTCGATCGACGGGGAGGGGCTGATCCGGCTCTTGTTGACGGCGCCGGTCGATCTGTTGTGGCTCGGCGGCATCGGCACCTACATAAAGGCCGGTTCAGAGTCCAACGATGAGGTGGGCGACCGTGCCGATGACAATGTGCGGGTGGACGCCCTCCAGCTTCGCGCTAAAGTTGCGGGCGAAGGCGCCAATCTGGGCTTCACCCAGCGGGCGCGCATCGAGTACGCGCTGAACGGTGGCCGCATCAACACCGATGCGGTGGACAATTCGGGTGGCGTGGATCTCTCCGACCATGAGGTCAATCTGAAGATCCTCATAGCAACGCTGCGCCGCCGCGGGGTCATCGCCGCGGATGGCGACGAGCGCGATCGGTTCCTTGCCGAACTCACCGACGATGTCTGCCGGTCGGTGCTGGCCAACAACTATAGGCAAAGTCTGTGCCTGTCCTCGGAGCGCGAGCGCTGCCTCAAAGACGTCGAGCCGTTTCTGGAACTGGCCGATCAACTGGAGCACGCCGGGCTACTGGATCGGACCGCCGAAGCCTTCCCTGTCCGGAAGGAAATCCTGGCCCGCGCCGGGCAAGGGTTGACCCGGCCCGAGCTGGCCGTGCTGATGGCTTACGCCAAACTGGCATTGAAACAGGCGCTACGGGAGGCGCCGGAGTTTCTCGCCCCTGAATTTCCGGGCGCCGAGTTTTTGGGCGCCGAGTTTCTGGGCGCCAAGTGGACTCAGGACATGCTCGCCGCCTATTTTCCCGAGGCGGTGCGTTCCCGGTATGCGGCTTATCTGGGGGATCACTCGCTGGGGCGCGAAATCGCCGCCACGATGATCTGCAATAAGGTTATCAACCAAGCTGGCGCCGGCCTTCTGGTGTGGAGCGGCGATTCGGATGCGGGCCTTCTCCTCGAAGCGGTGGGCGCCTATCTGGCGTTCGATCAGATTCTGGAAGGCGACCGATTGCGCGAACAGCTATATGCTCTGGATGGCAAGCTGGCGACCAGCCGCCAGTATGAACTGCTATTGCAAATCGAGGATGCCTTGGCATTCTTGAGCCGCTGGGCCTTGGAGCGCAGCCAGCGGTTTTTGCCCGAACCCGCTCTGGTCGGCGAATGGCGGGCTGATTTGCGGCAGTATCTCGATCACCGCGCGGAAAGCCTGAGCGATGCCGAGCGTCCTCCATTTGAGGAGCGCCTAGCCGAACTTGCCGAACTGGGCTTTGCCGTCCCGGAAGCGCGCCGTCTGGCGCTTTTAGATAGGCTCCGCGATTTCCCTGTCCTGGCGGATTTGTCCCGGCATTCGGGCGAGGGGCTGCGGCCGGTGGCGAAATTGGCCGACGCTGTCATGGGGTTTTTGGGATTGCCCCAAATCACCAGGCTCTTGGCCGGGGTGAAGGCGCGCGACCGCTGGGAATGCCGGCTGCAGATGATCCTTGAGGACCGTCTTCGCTCCGGGGTGGCACGCCTCGGCATGATGATGCTGCGGACAGGCCTTCGGGAACCCGAGGCATTTTTCCACCACTACGGCATGCAGCGCCGCTTGGCGAAGTTTCAGCGCCTGCGCCAGGAACTCCACGAGACACCGCCGGTTACCCTGACGCCGTTCGCCGCCCTCGGCGGCGAATTGGACGCCCTGATCGACGCCTGCGGCGCGGCAAGCGGGTAGGGCCGAGAAGCGGTTCACCCTGGACAAGGCGAAGTCCACAGGTGGACCTGAACAGACGAATTGCGAGCGGGTTTGTCGTATCTGCGGAAGGGTTTCTATCTTGGAAGAAAAACCACTCTTGCGCCCAGCCCGCGACATGGCCCTCCGCGACACGGCCCTCCGCGATATCGAGGCGAAGCTCAGCGCTATTCTCGACACCATTTCCGACGGCATCATCATCATGGATGAAAGCGGCGGGATCCAATTGTTCACGTCGGGCGCGGAGCGGCTGTTCGGCTACCGCCATGAAGAGGTGCTCGGGCAAAACGTCAAAATGCTGATGCCGTCTCCCTACCGGGAGGCTCATGACGGCTACCTTGCCGACTATCTCAGGACCGGTATCAAAAAGATCATCGGCGTCGGGCGGGAAGTATCCGGTCAGCGCAAGAACGGCACGGTTTTTCCCATGTATCTGTCCATTGGCGAAATGCACCTGGACGGACGCCATCTCTTCGTCGGCATCATCCACGATCTGACCCGGCGCAAGCGCGCGGAGGAACAGCTTGTTACCCTGTCCGCCGCGGTGGACCAGAGTCCCGCCGCGGTGTTGATTGCCGCTCTGGATGGTAAGATCGAGTACGTGAACCTCGGCTTTACCCGCCTCACCGGTTATGGCGCCGACGATCTCCTGGGCCAGAACCCGCGCCTCCTGCAATCCGGCCATACGGCCCGGGACCAGTACCGACGCCTATGGGAGGCTATTCAGGGCGGCCACGAATGGCGCGGCGAGATACAGGACCGCAAGAAGAACGGCGAGCTTTATTGGGCCTTGGAAACCATTACACCACTTCGCAATACGCAGGGCGAGATCACGCATTACCTGGCCATCCAAGAGGACATCACCGAGCAGAAACAAGACAAGGAAGCGCTCGCCGAAAGTGAAGAACGCTACCGCCAAGTGGCGGAAATGGCGGGCGAATGGCTATGGGAGCAGGGTCCGGAAGGCAATTACATCTACAGCAGTGGTGCTGTGTGGGACATCCTCGGGTTTATGCCCGCGGAAATCTGCGGCAAGCATTACCTCGATCTGTTGACCGTGGAAGATCGCGAACATTGGACGGCAGCGCTTTCGTTCTCCTCGATCGACAGCCGGACGCCGTTCCATCGCTTGGTCAACCGCTACCGCCACAAGGACGGACATGAGGTCTATACCGAATCCAGCGGCTCGCCGATCTTTGACGAGCAGGGCAAACTCATCAAATGGCGCGGGGTGGATCACGACATCACGGGCCGCAAGGCCTTCGAGGATGCCCTGCGGGTGCGCGACCGTGCCATCGAAGCCGCCAGCGTCGGCATCGTCATCGCCGACGCCCAGGTGCCAGGCCACCCAAACATCTATGTCAACCCCGCGCTGAGCCGCATCACCGGCTATTCGCGTGAGGAATTGCTCGGTCGGAACATGCGGTTGCTCCAGGGGCCTGAAACGGATCCGGCGGAGGTGGAAAATATCCGCCAAGCCGTCAGCGGCGGACGCGGCTACGAAGTGGTCTTGAAAAACTACCGTAAGGGCGGCGCCCCGTTCTGGAACGAGTTGCTGATCTCGCCGGTACTCGACGACACGGGTAAACTGACCCATTATATCGGCATCCAGACCGATGTGACCGAGCGGCGGCGGGCGGAGGAAGACCGGCACGAATTGGAGATTGCCAAGCATATCCAGCTCTCGCTCCTGCCGGACGCGCCGTTACGTCTCCCGACCGCCGAACTCGCGGGCGTGTGCGTACCCGCCAGCCATGTGGGGGGCGATTATTTCGACTTCTTTCACGCTTTGGGAACCGCGGACGCCGTCATCGCCGATGTGTCCGGCCACAGCGTCGGCGCCGCCCTCATCATGGCCGAAGTGCGCAGTACCCTGCGCGCCTACACCCGCAAGGTGCCCGGGGTTCCGGCGGGGCCGGCACAAATCCTTCGCGATCTGAACGCGATCTTATATGACGACCTGACCGGCGCCGAATTGTTCATCACGATGTTTTATCTGAAATACCAATCGGATACCCGCATATTGAAATATGCCAATGCCGGCCACAATTTGCCGTTGTTGCTGCGGCAGGGTGATGCGATCTGCACCTCGCTGGATGCGGAAGGCTTGGTGCTGGGTGTCCGCCGCGAAGTCGAGTTCGAAGAGCGGAGCGTGGCGCTGGCTGCCGGCGATCGATTATTGCTGTATACGGACGGCGTTACCGAAGCCCAAAACCCGCAAGGGATTTTTTTCGGGGTCACTCGGCTCTGTAGCCTGTTCTCGACATACCGGACGCTGTCGCCGGAAGCGCTGATCGAAACGCTTCTGGCCGAGCTGCGCGCCTTCTGCGGCAACGCCCCGCTCCGGGACGATATCAGCATGGTGGTGCTGCAAGTTCGGTAGCCCGGCCAGCGGTATCGGAATTGAAAGGGGTCTCGATCGGCACCCCGGCACTTCTCATGTATCGGCGAAGGGACCGGCAGGCAACATGGCACACATTCTTGACCGCGTCGGCGCCCGGTTGTCCGGGTGGTCCCGCGAAATTCGTGACACGGTACTCGACCCCAAGCCAAGCGCGGCGGATGCGGACAGCATCGCCGAGGTTGCACGCGATCAGGCGCCCGTGATCTGGATGCTCGGCATCGTTGGGGCCGGTAAGAGTTCCATCATCCGCACGCTGACCGGCTGCACGGAGGCAGAGATCGGCAATGGTTTCGAACCGTGCACGCGGCAGTCGCGGATCTTCGATTTTCCGGCGGAAGCACCGGTAATGCGGTTCCTCGACACACGGGGGCTGGGGGAAGTTGCCTACGACCCTGCCGAGGATCTGAAGCTGTGCGAGGCGCGGGCCCATTTGGTGCTGGTGGTCGCATCGGCCATGAACCCTGTACCCGCCGCGGTCATCAAGGTGATCCGCGAGGTCCGGCACCGGCACCCGGACTGGCCGGTCGTGGTTGCCCAAACCTGCCTTCACCGCGGATATGGCGGGGCGCGCATCCATCCGCTGCCCTATCCGTTTGCGGATGGCGGCACGGCGCCGGGATTGGAACGCCTCAACCGTTGCCTCGCTCATCATCGTGAGCAGATGAAAGGCCTGCCCGGCAGCGGGCAGGTTCTGTATGTGCCGATAGACTTCACCGATCCCGAGAACGGTCTGGAGCCGGTGGATTACGGTATCGATGCCCTCTGGGCCGCCATAGCGGTTGCGGCGTCCGACGGCGTCGGCGGCCGGCTGCGGCAGGCGGTCCATACGGTCGACGACGCCCGGATCACGCGGGCACTGCCCCACATTTATGGCTACGCCACGGCCGCGGGCGCGGCGGATGCCTTTCCTCTGGTCGGTCTGGTTACCGTTCCTGTAATCCAGGGCAAGATGCTGCACAGTCTGGCCGGCATCTTCGGTGTCGAGTGGACGCGGGCACGGCTGCTGGAGTTTTTTGGATGCCTCGGCACCGGCACGCTGCTGCGGGTTGGCCTTGGCTTCGGGGCACGGCAGGTGGTGAAGCTGGTCCCGGCTTACGGATGGCTGATCGGTGCGGCCACCGCCGCCGTCATCAGCTTCACCGTCACCTTCGCTATCGGAAGAGCCGCCGCCTACTACTTGCGGTACACGAAATCAGGGCAGGCCGTGGACGCTGAAGAGATTGCGGCCCAGTACCGCGCGGCCTTGGACGAAGCAATGCGGATGGTTCGTGATGGCGAAATGTTCCGGCAGAGGAAATCGGCCAAATGAATATGCCGTTTTCACTGCGGCGGAACTGGCGCCGGTTGCTTGCGGCCCTGTTGGCCGTTCTGCCCGTCATCGCCTTTCTGCCTTTCGGTGTCATGTGGATCTGGCAACAGGGCTGGTTCTCCTACTGGTTCACCGGTGCAGCCATCCTTACCGGGCTGGGCGCCGTTTTGTCCTGGCTGGAACGCCGAGCCGTCGTCACAGCGGCCGGACACGCCGCTCCGGCGCAGGCGACACCCCCCAGCCCCGAATGGACGCCGCAGGACCGGGGCGCCTGGAATGAGGTTCAGGCGCTCGCGGCTCAGGCATCCGGAACCATCCTCTCTAGCCAGCAGGCGCTGTTGGGAACGGGTATGGCGGTATTCGAGGCGGTCGGGCAACACTATCACCCCTCATCCAAACACCCCCTCTGGGAATTCACGGTGCCCGAGGTGCTGCTTCTGAGCGAGCGGATCAGCGGACGGCTGCGCCGCTCTATTTTGGAGCACACTCCCCTGTCGGAGCGTCTGCGGATAGGACAGATACTGTGGTTTCAGCAAAAGATCACGGCCTCGCAGCCAGTCTACAAAATCGGGATGGGTGTCTTTCGGATCGCGCGGCTGCTCAATCCGGTCACGGCGCTCCTGGCGGAGATGAGGGCGGCGTTCCAGGGCCATGTGGTGGAGGGGCTATCCGCCATACTGCTTGATCGGATCGCCCGGATGTATGTCGAGGAGGTGGGGCGCGTCGCCATCGACCTGTACAGCGGCCGGCTGAAGGCCGATCCCGGCGCGTTGCTCCATCCCGCGGACATGCGTGACCGGCTTGCACCCTCGGCACCGCCGCTGCCGCCATTGCGCCTGCTGGCCGCTGGTCAGGTCAATGCCGGCAAATCGAGCCTGGTCAATGCATTGTGCGGCGAGGTGGTGGCGGCCGTGGATGTGTTGCCAGTGCCCCGAGGGCTGGCCGGCTATCGGCTCGTCCGCGATGGACTGCCGGAGGTCGAGATAATCGATAGCGCCGGGCTCGACCAAGCCGAAGCCGTTCCAGCGCTGGTGGAAGCCGCCGTAAAGGCGGATTTGATTCTTTGGGTGTGCTCGGCCGTCCGTCCGGCGCGTGACATCGACCGCCGGGCGCTTGATGCGCTGCGTGCCCATTTCAAGACGCATTCCAATCTGCATCAGCCACCGATTCTGGTCATCCTCAGCCATGTGGATCAACTGAGGCCATTCAGCCATTGGCAGCCTCCTTACAATGTGCGGGAGCCTGACCATCCGAAGGCCAAGACGATCCGTGCCGCCATGGAATCCGTCGCGCAGGCGCTGGCTGTAGACATTGGCGCCATCGTGCCGGCGCGCCTCGATCAGGGTAACCTTTACAATGTGGATGCCGTATGGACAGCCGTGTTGACGGCGATGCCGGAGGCCCGGAAGGTACAGCTCCTGCGCGTTCTCCGTCTTGCTTCGGACGACTTAAGTCTTAATCGGCTTTTCGTGCAGATGAAGAATGCGGGGCGCTGGGCCTTTAGACTGGCCGGTGAGAGTGATCGTGGCCGGGAAGTTCCTTGACCATGGCACTTGCGGGGCAACCTGAAATGCCCCGCAATGCCTGTCAAACCCATTGAAAAAAGTTGGTGGGCCCGGCAGGACTCGAACCTGCGACAACACCGTTATGAGCGGCGCGTTCTGACCAACTGAACTACAGGCCCGATTTCGTGATTTTATCGCATTTCCTCAAGTGTCGAGGAAGCTGCGCAATTTGCGCGAGCGGCTCGGATGCTTGAGCTTGCGAAGGGCCTTGGCTTCGATCTGGCGGATGCGTTCGCGCGTGACCGAGAATTGCTGGCCCACTTCCTCAAGCGTGTGGTCGGTGTTCATGCCGATGCCAAAGCGCATCCGCAGCACCCGTTCCTCACGCGCGGTAAGGGAGGCGAGCACGCGGGTCGTGGTCTCGCGCAGATTGGCCTGGATCGCCGCATCGAGCGGCAGAACCGCGTTCTTGTCTTCGATGAAGTCGCCCAAATGGGAATCCTCCTCATCGCCGATCGGGGTTTCGAGGCTGATCGGCTCCTTGGCGATCTTCAGAACCTTGCGCACTTTTTCCAGCGGCATCACGAGCTTTTCCGCCAGTTCTTCCGGCGTCGGCTCGCGGCCGATCTCGTGCAGCATCTGGCGTGAGGTCCGGACCAGCTTGTTGATGGTCTCGATCATATGCACCGGAATGCGGATCGTCCGCGCCTGATCGGCGATGGAGCGGGTGATCGCCTGCCGGATCCACCAGGTCGCATAGGTCGAGAATTTGTAGCCACGGCGGTATTCGAACTTATCGACCGCTTTCATCAGGCCGATATTGCCCTCCTGGATCAGGTCCAGGAATTGCAGGCCGCGATTGGTATATTTCTTCGCGATCGAGATGACGAGGCGGAGATTGGCCTCGACCATTTCCTTCTTGGCCCGGCTCGCCTCGCGCTCGCCGCGCTGCACGGTGCTGACGATGCGCCGGAACTCAGCGATCGGGAGCCCGGCCTCGGCGGAGATGGCGACGATCTCGCCACGCAGCAGAATGACATCGGTTTCGTGCTTCTTGACGAAATTGACCCAGCCGCGGCCCGTCAGCCCCTTCACCGTATCGATCCAGTTCGGCGTCTGCTCATTCCCGAAATGCTGCTTCAGGAAATCCGCGCGCTTGATGCCGGAGGATTCGGCCAGGCGCAAAAGCTTGCCTTCGACGCTGATCAGCCGCCGATTGAGTTCATAGAGCTGTTGGACCAGCGTTTCGATGCGGGCGTTGTTGAGGCGCACACCTTGCATAAGCTCGACCATTTCGGCCTTGAGCTTTTCCAGGCGCTTTTCGGCGGGCTTGGGCAGTGCCTCGCCCTGGAGAATGGCGGCGAGACGCTGTTCATGGAGCTTCTCCAGCTTCTTGAAGGCGATGGCGATCGCCTCGAAGGTCTCCAGCACCTGCGGCTTCAGCGCCGTTTCCATGGCGGAGAGCGAGATCGAGGATTCTTCGCCTTCCTCGGCGCCAAGCTCGCCCCCGAGTTCACTGCCGAGGTCGGCCTCAAGTACCTCTTCGCCGCTATCGGCGGCATTTTCGGGCGCGGGCGCGGCTGCGGCTGCGGCCTCGGGCGCTACTCCAGCTTCGGCCTCGGGTGCCGCTCCGGGTTCGATGCCGGGTGCAATTCCAGGCTCGGCGCCGGGTTCGCCTTCGGCGGCCCCTTCTTCCAGGGCTTCGGCTTCCGGGCCGAAGACGTTGCTGCCATAGGTGGCGTCGAGGTCGATGATGTCGCGCAGCAGCATCCGGCCCTCGACCAGGGCGTCGCGCCACTGAATGAGCGCCCGGATGGTCAGCGGGTTCTCGCAGATCCCGCCGATCATCATGTCGCGCCCGGCCTCGATGCGCTTGGCGATCGCGATCTCGCCCTCGCGGGAGAGAAGCTCGACCGAGCCCATCTCACGCAGATACATGCGCACGGGATCGTCGGTCCGGCCGATGTCCTCGTCGTCGAGATTGCCGGCGCGCTGCTCGTTTTCGCTGTCTTCGGTCTCGCCCTCGGCGGCGGGGGCTTCCTCGGTTTCCTCGCTCTCGATGACGTTGATGCCAAGCTCGGAGAGCATGGTCATCGTGTCTTCGATCTGTTCCGAAGACACCTGATCGGCCGGCAGGGCCGCGTTCAGCTCGTCATAGGTGACGTAACCACGCTCTTTGCCGCGCGCCACCATCTTCTTGATGGTAGCGGCGACGCTGTCGATGATCGGACCTTCCGTCGCTTCTTCGCGCGTCTCGGTCGCTTCCGCCGTATTCGCCGCCTTCGTCGCCATCAGAAACCAGCCCCTTCAACCAAAACAATCGCACCACTTACCAGCTGAGATACCAGCGAGATACCAACATCCGGTTACCAACACCGGGTTTATGGCCCGGCCCTATAGGCCTCGCTCCAAAGGATGGTTGCCATCCGCTGGGTATTGCCGGCCCATGATCCTATTCCACTAGGGAGCGCCAGCCTCGTCGTCCAAGGCGTGGTGTTCCGTGGTGGTCCCGCTCAGAAACGCCTGAAGACGACTCCAGTTTTCAGGGGTCGGGTCGATCGCGAAGTTGCGTTCGAGCTGGTCCCGATCCACCTGTTCCCCACGCCTCCGGATGAAAGCCATTGTCGACCGCCACCCCTCGCGCACCATCATGGGGTCTGATCCCGCCACGGAGAAAGAGGCGTGGCCGGAAACCTGAAGTGACATGAGACTATCCAAAGTTTCTGTCAGACCAGCCTGAGAGAGGTGGAGCTTAAACGCCTCCGCGTCAAGGTCTGGACGCAAGGTCAGCACGTTTATGATTTCGCGCCTGATTTTGTCAAGGTCGGAAGCGGTGAAGTCGATTGCGACGAACTCTTCCTCGACCTCCTGCAGAAGCCAGGGGTGGTTGATCAGTGCCGAAAGGAGAACCTCCTGCTGCCGCCGCGAATGGAGCGGCCCCGGATCGGAACGGCGCGGCGGCTCCGGATTCGCCTGGGGTTTGGCACCCGCGCGGCCCTGGCCCTGCTGCTGGAACGGGCGTCCGTTCCGGCGCGGGGCGTAGCTTTCAAACAGCCGGTTGCGGAAAAAGCGGCGGTAATTTTCGGAGACCATGCGGTCGGCGATAAGCTTGGTCCGGGTTTCCAGCCGCTGTTCCAGATGGGCGCGGCGCTCCGGCGTGTCGAGCGGATGGACGCTCATCTCGGCTTCCCAGAGGATTTCCATCAGCGGGCGGGCGGAGCCCAGAACCTCCTGCATGGCCCTTGCGCCGAATTTGGCGACCAGCGTATCCGGATCCTCGCCCTCGGGCATGGTGGAAAAGCGCAGGCTCATTCCGGGCTTGAGGAGGGGCAACGCCCGGTCGGCGGCACGCATCGCCGCCCGAAGACCCGCCGCATCCCCGTCGAAGCACAGAATGGGCTCGGGCGAAAGCTTCCAAAGCTCCTCAAGCTGCGCTTCGGTGAGGGCGGTGCCGAGCGGGGCGACCGCCCCCTTGAAGCCGGCACGATGAAGGGCGATCACATCCATATAGCCCTCCGTCACGATGGCGGTGGCGTCCTTGGCGCAAGCGGCGCGGGCGGTGGCCCAGCCATAGAGAACCCGGCCCTTCTGGAAAATCGGCGATTCCGGCGAGTTCAGGTATTTCGGCTGCCCGTCGCCTAGAACGCGCCCGCCAAAGGCGATCACCTTGCCGCTACGGTCGCCGATCGGGAAGATGATCCGGTTGCGGAAATAGTCGTAAGCCGCACCGCCGCCCTCGGGCCGGCGCAGAAGCCCGGCTTCGAGCAGCAAGGCTTCCGGAAAATTCCGCCCGAGCGCCGCCTTCAGCCCGTCGCGGCCAGCGGGGGCAAAACCGATGCGGAATTCCAGGGCCGCCGCCTCGTCGAGCCCGCGCCGATTGAGATAGGCGCGGGCGGCGGAACCCTCGGCCCCGGCCAGTTGTGCGGCGAAGAAAGCGGTTGCCGCCTCCATCGCCTGACGGAGCGAAGGCTGATCGCGGTTGCGGCCGTGGTCGGGCTGGGCTTTTTCGGGGAGTTCGAGCCCGGCTTCGCCCGCCAGCAGCTCGACCGTTTCGGGAAATCCCAGGTTCCGGGTCTGCATGACGAAGCCGATGACATCGCCATGCGCGCCGCAGCCGAAGCAGTGATAGAAGCCCTTGTCCTCGACGACGTTGAAGGACGGGCTTTTTTCCTTATGGAAAGGGCAGAGCCCGACGAATTCGTGTCCGCGCCGGATGAGCCGCACATGCCGTCCGACCACCGCCGCCAGCGACAGGCGGGCGCGCAATTCATCGAGGAATTGAGGCTCGAACGACATGGGGCTCCGAACTTCCTAGAGCATTTTCCGACCAAGTGGTCTTCCGGTTGGACGTAGAAAATGCGACAAAATCAAGAGTCTAGAGCCCTTACCCCAGGCGCCCCTTGACCAGCGGCCCGGCCTTGGAGAAGTCGAGGCGTCCGCTATAGCGCTCCTTCAGGATGGCCATGACCCGGCCCATATCCTTGACACCGGCGGCGCCGGTTTCCTTGATGGCACCGTCCACCGCCTCGATGGCCTCGGCTTCGGTGAGCTGGGTGGGGAGGAAGCCTTCGATGATGGCGATCTCCGCAAGCTCCTGAGCGGCGAGTTCCGGCCTTCCGCCTTTTTCATACAGCTCCACCGATTCCCGGCGCTGCTTGGCCATGCTTTGCAGGAGCTGCTGGATTTCGGTGTCGTCGATCCCGGTCTGGTTGCCCTTGGCTCTGGCGGCGATGTCGCGGTCCTTGATGCCGGCCAGGATCATCCGGATCGTGGAAACCGTGCGCGCCTCCTGCGCCTTCATCGCCGTCTTGAGGGATTCGGTCAATTTTGGCCGCAGCATGACGGGGACTCCTTTGAGGTTCCGCTAAAAGGGCCGAAACTAGCGAATGCCGCCGCTTCTGGCAATTTTTGAAAAAAAGGGGGCCTCGCTGGCCTGTAGCCCTCATATATGTAGTGGTTGCTGGCCCCTGGATAGGGGCCGAGGTGGTGCGAGCCATATCGAGTCACCCTCCCGGAACAAAACCTGGCAGGGGAATCGGGTGAAAAGTAAAATCGCGAATGCCGAAACCGCTCGAAAAGCCCTCTCCCTTGATGGGAGAGGGTGGGGTGAGGGTGATTTCTCCGGAAGAGCGACATCGCAAACCAAGAAACGCCCAAACCTCGGCACCATCACCCCCACCCTTCCCTCCCCCATCAAGGGGGAGGGTTATGAAGGGTTCCTCCCCCATCAAGGGGGAGGCCTTCTTTCCGGGCGTTACCCTTTCCCCCGATTGCCCTGCAAAACCCGGACAGGCGCCTTGACGTGGCGGGGGCGGGGCATGTATCTCATGGCCGTTTCGCGTTAGCCCTGCCGGTTGATGGCCGACACCGCCGATTGGCGGTGAGGGATGGCTGTCTTGAGCCGGTTCTTATTTGCACGGCGTCCCTGAATTCCAAGGGGCGATGGGCACGACAACAGAGGAAGCTCTATTTGATGATCGACGCTACCTATCCGCATGTGCCGGCGCGGCCGTCCGACTGCGACGCCGCTTTGGTGCTTGCCGATGGAGGGGTGATCTGGGGCAAGGGCGTCGGCGCGCATGGCGTGGCGCTCGGCGAGGTTTGCTTCAACACCTCGATCACCGGCTATCAGGAGATCATGACCGATCCCTCCTATGCCGGGCAGATCATCACCTTCACCTTTCCTCATATCGGCAATGTCGGCGCCAATGCCGAGGATGTGGAGACGCTGAAGCCGGCGGCGCGCGGCCTCGTCATCCGGGCCGATATCACCCAGCCCTCGAACTACCGCGCGCTTCAGCCCTTCGATGCCTGGCTGAAGGCGCAGGGGCTTACCGGCATTTCCGGCGTCGATACCAGGCGCCTGACCCGGCTGATCCGGGACCGGGGCGCGCCTTCCGGCACCATCGTTTTCCCCGAGGATGGCGAGATCGATCCCGTGGCGCAGGCGGCGAAGGCCCGTTCCTGGCCCGGCCTCGAAGGCATGGATCTGGCGTCGGAGGTGACTTGCGCAGCACCCTATGTCTTCGATCAGACCGAATGGGTCTGGGGGGCGGGCTATGGCGTGCAGAGCAAGCCGCGCTTCCATGTGGTCGCGGTCGATTTCGGCGCCAAGCGGAACATCCTGCGCATCCTCGCCACCCTCGGCTGCCGCGTCACCGTCGTGCCGGCCACGGCTTCGGCCGAGGAAATACTGGGCCTTGAGCCGGACGGCATCTTCCTGTCGAACGGGCCGGGCGATCCGGCGGCGACCGGGCGCTATGCGGTGCCGATGCTGCAAAAGCTGATCGCGTCCGGCAAGCCGGTTTTCGGCATTTGCCTCGGGCATCAGCTCCTGGCGCTGGCGCTCGGGGCCAAGACGGCGAAGATGGCGATCGGGCATCGCGGCGCCAACCATCCGGTCAAGGATCTGGAGACCGGAAAGGTCGAGATCACCAGCCAGAACCACGGCTTCGTGGTCCGCGCCGAGACCTTGCCCAGGGAGGCGAAGCCGACTCACCTGTCGCTCTTCGACGGCAGCATCGAGGGCTTCAGGCTCGAAGGCAAGCCGGTCTTCGCCGTGCAATATCACCCGGAAGCGAGCCCGGGCCCCAGGGACAGCCGCTACCTCTTCGAACGCTTCATAGGCATGATGGAAGGCCGGAACTGAATCATGCCGAAACGCACCGACATATCGAGCATCCTCATCATCGGCGCCGGTCCGATCGTCATCGGCCAAGCCTGCGAATTCGACTATTCGGGCGCGCAGGCCTGCAAGGCGCTGAAGGAGGAGGGCTTCCGGGTCATCCTCGTCAATTCCAACCCGGCGACGATCATGACCGATCCGGGCTTGGCGGACGCCACCTATATCGAGCCGATCACCCCGGAGATGGTCGAGAAGATCATCGAAAAGGAAAAGCCGGACGCGTTGCTTCCGACCATGGGCGGGCAGACGGCGCTCAACACGGCGATGGCGCTGTCGCGTTCGGGCGCGCTGGCGCGGCATGGGGTCGAACTCATCGGTGCCAGCGAGGAAGCGATCGAAAAGGCCGAGGACCGCCTGCTGTTCCGCGGCGCCATGGAGCGGATCGGCCTGGCTAGTCCCCGGAGCCTCATCGCCCGGAGCCCCGGCGAGGCGACGGCGGCGCTTGAAACGGTGGGGCTGCCGGCGATCATCCGCCCGTCCTTCACCATGGGCGGCGCCGGCGGCGGCATCGCCTATAACCGGGAAGAATTCGACGAGATCGTCCGTGGCGGCCTTCGCGCCTCGCCGGTGAGCGAGGTTCTGATCGAGGAATCGGTTCTCGGCTGGAAAGAGTATGAGATGGAGGTCGTGCGCGACAGCGCCGACAATTGCATCATCATCTGCTCCATCGAGAACATCGATCCGATGGGCATCCATACCGGCGATTCGGTGACGGTGGCCCCGGCGCTGACCCTGACCGACAAGGAATATCAGGTGATGCGCGACGCCTCGATCGCGGTCCTGCGCGAGATCGGCGTCGATACCGGCGGCTCCAATGTCCAATTCGCGGTCAACCCCGCCGATGGCCGTCTTTTGGTCATCGAGATGAATCCCCGCGTGTCGCGGTCCTCGGCGCTCGCCTCCAAGGCGACGGGCTTTCCGATCGCCAAGGTGGCGGCAAAGCTTGCGGTGGGCTACACGCTCGACGAGTTGAAGAACGAGATCACCGGCGTTACCCCGGCCTCCTTCGAGCCGACGATCGATTATGTCGTCACCAAGATCCCGCGCTTCGCCTTCGAGAAGTTTCCGGGCGCCGATCCCTTGCTGACCACCTCGATGAAATCGGTGGGCGAGGCGATGGCGATCGGGCGCAGCTTCGCTGAATCCGTGCAGAAGGCGCTGCGCTCGATGGAGACGGGCCTGACCGGCTTCAACGAGATCGAGATCCCGGAATCCTATGGCGGCGACAAGAACGCGATCCGGGCGGCACTGGCACGGCCGACCTCCGATCGCCTGCTGGTCATCGCCCAAGCCTATCGCCAGGGCCTCACCACCACCGAGATCCATGCCCTGTGCAAATACGATCCCTGGTTCCTGGAGCAGATCGAAGCCATCGTCGCCGCCGAGGAGCGGGTGCGGGCAGGGGGGCTGCCGGCGGATGCGACCGGGTTCCTGCGGCTGAAGCAAATGGGCTTTTCCGATGCGAGGCTGGGCGAGGTAGCGGGCCTCGCCGAGGCGGAGGTGTCGGAGCGGCGCCGCGCGCTCGGCCTGCGCCCGGTCTATAAGCGCATCGATACCTGCGCCGCGGAATTCGCCTCGCTCACGCCCTATATGTATTCGACCTATGAAGGCGACGGCGCGCCCGAATGCGAGAGCGAGCCCACGGACCGCCGCAAGGTCGTGATCCTGGGCGGCGGCCCCAACCGTATCGGCCAGGGCATCGAGTTCGACTATTGCTGTGTCCACGCGGCCTACGCCCTGAAAGAGGCCGGGTTCGAGACCATCATGGTCAATTGCAACCCGGAAACCGTCTCGACCGATTACGACACCTCCGACCGGCTGTATTTCGAGCCGCTGACCGCCGAAGACGTGATCGAGTTGGTGCGGGTCGAACAGAGAAGGGGCGAGGTTCTGGGCGTGATCGTCCAGCTCGGCGGACAGACGCCGCTGAAGCTCGCGGCGGCGCTCGAAGCGGCCAAGATCCCGATTCTCGGCACCTCGCCCGATGCCATCGACCGCGCCGAGGACCGCCGGCGCTTCCAGGAATTGCTGCACGATCTCAAGCTGAGGCAGCCGGAGAACGGCACCGCCACCTCGCATGAGGAAGCGGAAATCATTGCCACCCGCATCGGCTATCCGGTGGTGATCCGGCCGTCCTACGTCCTCGGCGGGCGGGCCATGGAGATCGTTCACAACCCCTCCGGGCTCGCGCATTACATGAAGCACGCGGTCAAGGTGTCGGGATCGAGCCCGGTCCTGATCGACCGCTACCTTCAGGACGCGATCGAGGTCGATGTCGATGCCGTCGCCGATGCCGATTCCGTCTATGTCGCCGGGATCATGGAGCATATCGAGGAAGCGGGCATCCATTCGGGCGACAGCGCCTGCTCGCTCCCGCCCTATTCGCTGAACGACGCGGTCATCGCCGATATCCGCGCGCAGACCACGGCGCTGGCCAAGGCGCTGGGCGTGATCGGGCTGATGAACGTCCAGTATGCGGTCAAGGACACCGACGTCTACGTGCTGGAGGTCAATCCCCGCGGCTCGCGCACGGTGCCGTTCGTGGCCAAGGCGACCGGGGTGCCGATCGCCAAGATCGCGTCGCGGGTCATGGCCGGCGAAAAGCTTTCTTCCTTCGCGGCGCTGCTGTCGCCGAAACCGCGCGGGCTTCCCCATGTCGCGGTGAAGGAGGCGGTATTCCCCTTCAACCGCTTCCCCGGCGTCGATCTCATTCTCGGGCCTGAAATGCGCTCGACCGGCGAGGTGATGGGGCTCGATACCGATTTCGGCCGGGCTTTCGCCAAGTCGCAGCTCGGCAGCGGCGTCGATCTCCCGCGTTCCGGCGGTGTCTTCGTCTCCGTCCGCGACCGCGACAAGCCGGCCTTGGTCGATCCCTGCCGGCGCCTCGCGGCGATGGGCTTCAAGCTGATCGCGACGCGTTCGACCGGCAAGTACCTGACCGATGCCGGGCTTGAGGTCAGCATCGTCAACAAGGTGCTGGAGGGGCGGCCCCATATCGTCGATCTGATGCTGAGCGGCGCGGTGCAGCTTGTCTTCAACACGACCGAGGGGACGCAGGCCATCGCCGACAGCTTCAGCCTGCGGCGCACGGCGCTCACCATCGGCATTCCCTACTACACAACCGTAGCGGGTGCCAGGGCGTCGGTCCACGCGATTGCCGCATTATCGGAAGGCACCCTTGAAGTTTTGCCGCTTCAGTCCTATTTTTAGGGCTTCGTTAGCTACCCTGGCCGTCATGCGGCTGAGGCAGGCTGGTTTTGCCGTAGCCAAAGCGGCATAGGATCAATCTAAGGCGAAGCTTTTCTCGATGAACAAAGTTCCGATGACCTTGGACGGTTATTCCCGCCTGCAGGAAGAATTGAAGCGCCTCAAATCGACGGATCGACCGGCTATCATCCGGGCGATCGCCGAGGCCCGTGATCATGGCGATCTCTCCGAGAACGCTGAATACCATGCCGCGCGCGAGCGGCAGGGGTTCATCGAAGGCCGGGTCATGGAGCTGGAGGACAAGATCGCGCGGGCGGAGGTGATCGACGTCACCAAGCTCTCGGGCAAGGTCGTCAAGTTCGGCGCCAAGGTGACGCTTGCCGATGAGGACACCGACGAGGAACAGATTTTCCAGATCGTCGGCGAGGACGAGGCCGATGTCAGCCAGGGCCGCATCTCGGTGACCTCGCCGCTGGCGCGGGCGCTCATCGGAAAAGGCACGGGTGAGAGCGTCGAGGTGACGACGCCGCGCGGGTCCAAATCCTATGAGGTGGTCCAGGTGGCCTTTCAGTAGGTGGACAATACCGGAGCACCCGCCTCGGCCACCGAGGGCCTGAAAAATGCGGGGCCCTGGTCCCGCTATTTCGCCCGGCAAATCGACTTCCTGGTGTTCGGCTTCATCGCTTGGAGCGCGCTCCTGACGGTTTTCCAGGGTGACGGGCGGCCCGCCTTCATGGGGGATCGGGCGATCGACGCGCTCCTGATCGTGCCCCTGGCGCTTTTCATCGAGGTGCCGGTCTATGCGGCTTTCGGCTGGACGCCCGGAAAATGGGTCTTCGGCATAACGGTTCGCCATACCGATGGCGGCAGGCTCGATTTCGGTCAGGTTCTGCGCCGCAATCTGATGCTCTGGCCCTTCGGCTTCGGCTTCGGGCTGCCGATCGTCAATCTCTATTTCCTGATCCGGAACTACCTCGTCGCCAAGGATGGCCGGCGCTGCCGCTGGGATGATGTGCCGAAATACGTTGTCCGCCAGAAGCCGATCGGGCGGCTGCATTTCAGCAGCGGGATCGTCCTGGCGGTATTGCTGAGCTTCGGCTTGAGCGTCTTGAGCGGCATTTACGGCCCGGATGCCGGGGGTGCGGGCTTCTTGGGGATCGGCGATCATTTGCCGGCGGGGCCGAATCCGGTGATTTGGGTCAATCCCCTGACCAATTCCAGTACCACGCTTTTTGCCGGCTGGAAGAATGCCGAGGAGCCGGGCGCCGCCGCCCCTACGGCTTCCGCTCCGGTTTCTGCCGCCGCCGAGAGCGTCTATCGTTTCCGCAACGCCGAGTCGCTGATCCTGTTCGGACGGGAGCCTTTCTCCGGCGATTTGCGCGCCTATATCGACCATCTGGAAGCCGGCAACAGCTTCGGCATGCTTGAGGACAAGAAGGTCGAACTCGATCAGCGCGGCACCACCGCCTATGTGCTGTCCTATCACAAAATCTCGGACGACAATCCGGCGGCCCGGAAGCTGGTCCGCATCGATGTGAAGGTCTGGCAGATTTCGCCCGGAACCTACTGGCGCACGGTTGTCTACTCGCCCCTCGACAACGAACGCGAGCGGGCCTTGGCCCGTGCCCTCGCCGAGGGGCTGGAACGCACCAGCCTCGCCGCCTTCACGCCGGTTGCTCCTTAACCGGACATCGGCGGTGCGTCCTTCGAGACGGCCCTCGATGGGGCCTCCTCAGGATGAGGATCTTTCTTAATGCCATTACACACAAACCTCATCCTGAGGAGCGGCCCTCTCTTGGCCGCGTCTCGAAGGACGCGGGATAGCTTTGCAGCGCGGACGGGCGCAGGTTAACCGATAACGCTTTCCGGCGTCCGCAAGGGCAGGCTGAATTCCGCCGCCACCGCTTCGCAGGTGACGGCGCCGTCATGGATGTTGAGTCCGTGGCGCAGATGCGGATCATCCGCCAAGGCACGGCGCCAGCCCTTGCGCGCGATCGCCAGCACGAAGGGCAGGGTGGCGTTGTTCAAGGCGAAGGTCGAGGTGCGGGGGACGGCCCCCGGCATGTTGGCGACGCAATAATGGATGACGCCTTCCTCGACATAGGTGGGGGCGGCATGGGTGGTGGCCCGGCTGGTGGCGAAGCAGCCGCCCTGGTCGATGGCGATATCGACCAGGACGGAGCCCCGGCGCATCCGCCGGACGATCTCGCGGCTGACGAGCTTCGGGGCGGCGGCCCCCGGCACCAGCACCGCGCCGATGACGAGATCGGCGGACAGCACCTCATTTTCGATCGAATCGACGGTCGCGAACAGCGTGTGGAGCTGCGAGCCGAATTGCATGTCGAGTTCGTAGAGGCGAGGCAGCGATTTGTCGATCACGGTGACATGCGCCTCGAAGCCCATGGCGACCCGCGCGGCATTGGTGCCGGCGACGCCGCCGCCGATGATGACGACCTTGGCCGCCGCCACGCCCGGAACCCCGCCCAGCAATATCCCGGCGCCGCCCTGCGGCTCTTCCAGGCAATGGGCGCCGACCTGAACCGACATCCGCCCCGCCACCTCGCTCATCGGCGCCAGGAGCGGGAGCCCGCCGCGCGCATCGGTGACCGTCTCATAGGCGATGGCGGTAACCCTGGCGCGGACGAGCCCCAGCGTCTGCGGCCTGTCCGCCGCGAGATGAAGATAGGTGAAGAGGATCTGCCCCGGCTTCAGGCGCGCGATTTCCGGCGGCTGCGGTTCCTTGACCTTGACGATCATCTCGGCCCAGTCGAAGACCGCCGCCGCATCCAGGGCGATGGCGGCGCCCGCCACCTCATAGGCGCTGTCTTCGAAGCCGATACCCCACCCGGCCCCCGTTTCGACCATAACTTCATGGCCGTGATGGACCAGTTCCCGCACGCTGGCGGGGACGAGCCCGACGCGGAACTCGGAGGGTTTTATCTCCCTTGGGACTCCGACGCGCATGGTTGGCGCTCCTTATGCGGAAGGTGGAAATTCCAGCATTGGCCCCGTTGCCTCGGCCCGTTACCTCAAATTGTCATCCCGAGCCTTGGCGAGGGATCTCTGCGTGACGAATAGTGCCAGGATCGGCCCCGATGGAGCGGCAACAGATCCCTCGCAAGGGCTCGGGATGACAAGGGAGGACTGGATAACAGGTCAACATTTTTAGCCGATACTACTTTTTCCCCTTCGGGCGTTTCTTCTGTCCGGTCAGCTCGCCTTCCTTGCGCTGGATGAACAGCTTCCCGGCCAGCATCGCGGCGGCGCGGTTGAGGTAGGTGCCGCAGTCGAAGATCTGGCTGCCGAAAGTGACCTTGAGGCCGAATTTTCGCGGTTCGATCTCGACGATTTCCATATGGGCATTCTCAGGTGGCATTGCGCGTCATCCAGGCAACATAATCGGCAAGGGCCAGACAGGAAGTGAGGCCGGGCGATTCGATGCCGTAGAGGTTGATGAGACCCGGTATCCCATGCGTGTCCGGTCCCTGGATCATGAAATCGGCGGAGGCCTCGGCGGGACCGGAGATCTTGGGGCGGATACCGGAATGGCCCGGAACCAGCGCCCCATCCGGCAATGCCGGCCAATAGCGCCGGATCGCCGCATAGAAGGCGTCGCCGCGTCGTGGATCGACGGTGTAGTCCAAAGCCTGGGCCTGTTTGGTCTCGATCCATTCGGTGTCGGGGCCGAAGCGCGCCTGCCCGCCGAGATCGAGCGTCAGATGCACGCCGAGCCCGGCCTTTTCCGGAACCGGATAGACCAGCCGGCTGAAAGGCGCCCGCCCGGACAAAGTGAAATAGCTGCCCTTGCAGAAATAGCCTTCCGGGAGGTGTTCCGGCGGGATACCGGCGATTTTCCGGGCGAGAAAGGGGGCGTCGAGCCCGGAGCTGTTGATCACGAGCCGCGCTTCGATCGACATGGGCTCGGCCCCGCCAATATCGAGCCGGATGCCGTCGGCGGTTGCTTCTCCGCCAAGCACCTCCGCGCGGAGGGCAAGGCTGGCGCCCGCTCCCTCGGCATCGCCCAGGAGCGACAGCATCAGCGCATGGCTGTCGATGATCCCGGTCGAGGGCGAGAGCAGCGCGCCTTGGCAGGTGAGCGCCGGCTCCATTTCCATGGCCTCGGCGCCGCTCAGGAATTCGAGATCGCCGACGCCGTTTGCAGCGGCGCGCGCCTTGATCCCGTCCAAGGTCGCCACCTCCGCCTCGCTGCCGGCGACGATCAGCTTGCCGAGGCGGCGATGGGGGATGCCGCGCTCGGCGCAATAGGCATAGAGCGCCGGCCTTCCCTCGACGCAAAGCCGCGCCTTCAGGCTGTCCTTCGGGTAATAGATGCCCGCATGGATCACCTCGCTATTGCGCGCGGAGGTGACGCTGCCGATCCGGTCTTCGCGCTCGATCACCAGAACCTCGCGCCCCGCCAGCGCCAGCGCCCGCGCCACGGCGAGGCCGGCGACACCGGCCCCGATGACCACGCAATCCGCGACTCCGCAATAGGGCTGGGCGCTATAGGATGCCATCGCTATTTCTTGCCTTTTTCCCAGACCGGGTTCGATTGGAACAGGGCGACGGTGGAGACGCTCATCTTGGCGCTCGCATCCTTCACCTGCCGGCTATAGGCGACATAGATCAGGGTGTCGTTCTGGCGGTCATAGATCCGGCGCACGGCGATCGATTTGAAGATCAGGCTCTTGCGCTCGGAAAAGACCTCCTCCCCCTTGGGCGAGGTGTCGATATCGCCGATCGAGACCGGCCCGGTCTGGCGGCAGGCGATCGAGGTGTTGGAGGGATCCTCGAACCAGTTCCCCTTGCTCAGGCGGTCGAAGAAGCTGCGGTCGAAGGAGGTGACATGGCAGGTGACGCCCTGAATCTTGGGATCGGGGATCGCCTCGACGACGATCGCATTGCCGGTCCAGTCATTGGTGAAGCTGCCGACCTGATCGGCTCTC
>Ga0265327_10001217_pt1 | contig 34663 bp, 42 predicted proteins | sample 41621metaG_FD_202089 | JGI IMG/M metagenome (GOLD analysis project Ga0265327, IMG submission 202089) | Rhizosphere microbial communities from Carex aquatilis grown in University of Washington, Seatle, WA, United States - 4-16-21 metaG | ecosystem: Host-associated > Plants > Roots > Rhizosphere...
TGCCGCAAGCGCCGCCTTCTGCTGCCCAAGCAACTGACTTTGCTTCAACTGCGCTTGCTCCGCCTCAGCCTGCCCCTGCTGAAGCGCCACAGACCGCTGCTGACTCGCAATCAAAGCATTATTCGCCACGATTTGCGCGTTATAATTCGCCGATTTCTGCGCCGCATCCGCCTGATTCGACGCCGCAACGCCCTGCATCGCCGCCGATCCAGCCGCAGCCACCGCAGCAATAGCCAATAATGGTGTACACATACTCACCCCGCCCGCATTTCAAATTTAACCATCAACAAGCCCGGTTTAAACTCCGCCGTCTGCAAAAAAACAAACCCCAAGCGCCGCAACCAACGGATAGTCTTAAGATTGCGGCAATCCACCCAATTAAACAACACCGGATAGCGCTCCAACATCAGCGCCACCCTAAGCCGCGCCTCGGCATGCAACCGAAAGCCATAGCTATCCAATAGATCAGTACCCACCAGCCAGGGATTACCCGACACAGACACCCCGCCAATACAAATCAAATGATCGCAAACCCGCGCGGCAAACAAAAAATCAGGATCGCTGAGCCTAACGGAGTCATAAACAGCAGAGTATCTAGACGTATAATTAGGTATACAATCCAGTTCATCCCTATCAGCCTGACGCATATTTTCTATCAGCACCGCCATATCCGCCGTTGTCGGCGCTCTAAACTCAATCTCGCTAGCCCTCATTCAAAACCCTCCCAATCTGCGGATACTGCGGAAAAAAACTAAACCTATCGCCATCGTCCGCCTTCCAACTGCCAATTCCTGCAAAGCCGTCGGCCAACGCCTGATTAACCGCCCTGCTCATCGTCGCCGGCGTTCCCATAAACGCCGCGCTGCCAAAATTCGACCAGGTATTTTCGGCGTCTTGATTGCTCATCAAGCCCTCAACCAAAAACCCCTGCGCCAATCCGTCCCAATAGTCGGTGTTGGTGTCAACGCCGCCGGTCCATGTATCTGAAAACGCATTACACCCCACCAGTACCCGGCACCTAAAGCGGTAGGGGATAGTAGTCAAAACATATTGATACACCTCATTCCAAAACCACTGCGGCGCATGCGGTATAGCTGTCGTGCTGCCGGCGTTCTCGGTATAGGTCATGATATGCATCATATCCACCCGCTGTACCAACGTTGCATAGTCACACCAGCCGGTCCACGTAGCCACCAAATCGTAAGAAGTGCCGGTAATCGCCGGTACCGCTATATGGCATTCTTTGCGAATGGCGTGCAGCGCATCCGCCGCAGCCAAAATAAACGCAGTCGCCGCCGCGCGGTCTGTTTGCAGCACATTCTCAATATCGATAATCGCCCCGTCCCAGCCATCCGCCGTCACGGCAGCAACGAGAGCCGTTACATAGCCCGAATACGCGCTAACCACCGTATGAGCCAATGCGCCGTCAAAATCACCCAGCGCATAATTAAAATTAGTCACATACAGCAAACATTTAATCCCGCGCGACTGCAAAAACGTCTTATCGTTCGGATAGGCGGCGACCTCGGAAACAGCGCCGTGACCCGTACCTGTCGCCCAGCTTTCGCCGGCGGTAAAAGAGCCGCTAAAACCCGTAATCGAACAAATCGAATGATTAGCATCACCATTAAACCACTCCACCACGCCAGAACCCGAAGGCCCGCTAATTGACTGAGCCGCCGAAATCGTCCCGGTAATCGCCGCACTAAACGTAATGTACGTGCGGCCATCGTTAAGCCGGCTTTTATAAATACCGCCAGCCGCATTAAAGCTATAAGCATCAAACCCCACGAACTTAAGCGCCCCGTACGCGTAACGTATCGTTGCATTTCCCCCGGCATCCGGCTCAAGACTGGTCTGCCATTTCACGCCACCGTGTTGCGCATCCGGCCACAGCGCCCCACAAAACGCCGCCAAATTATTCAGGCTAGTTGCAATCGGCGCATCACCATAAATCAACAACCGCGCCATCGCCCACTTAGTTTTTCGTATGCCGGGTTCATCCAGCAGACCATCTACATGATTGACGCTTGGCCAAGTGCCTTGCCCATCCACAAACCCACACGCGGCCATCACAGCCTTCATGCCGGCGCTAATATCCTGGGTATTGGTCAATATAGCCGGCCCAGATGCAGCCTCATCATATGCGCCAAACGGATAAACAATCCGCGTCGGCGATCCAGAGGAACCGGCGACATAGGAAAAAGTTTTAATGAATGGCCGACCAACCGCGTAATTGCTGGCGTAAATATCAGAACCTGTGTTTTGCAAATAATAAGCCGCCGGCGCAGTGCCAAAACCATACACATAAGGCACCGCGCCATACTGATCGACATAAATACGCAGCAAAGAGGCCTGTCCGGTATAAGGGCAGGCATTGTTGGTCAAAAAACGAATCCAATAATTGCCGCCACCAAAGGTATAAGGCGTATCCAGCGTAATTTCCTGCCAGCCATAATCTGTATAGTTTGGCGCAAAAGTCGCGACCAGCGTCCAAGGCCCGGTATGCGAGGTGCCTATATAGCAACCCGCTTGGATAGGATAATAGTCGCCCAGGTTAGCTACAAACTTAAACGCCAGCGTGTAAGCAGTATGCGGCACGTCAGGCACGTACAAAAATTGGCTATCAACCTTAGTGCCATCAAGATAGGTCCCGAACGCGACACCGACATACAACAACGGCGATTCCTCAAAATACCCATTGTCGTGCTCAGTCCACACCGCCGCCAAATACTGATTAATCGCTTGATTATTCGTCAGCAAATCCGCCTGTATCGCCGCGTCAAATGTTGCCGTACTCACCAGCGCCCCTGTGCCATCGCCTAAAATCATCACCGGCACGGCAGGCATGGCCGAACCAGCCGGGTAGTCAATCATAGTCGTAACGTTATTAACGCCAGGGACAACAGACACACAATTTGACGTGCAACTAAAATTGCCGGTAAAGTCCGGCAGCGCATAACAGCGCATCAAACCCGGCCCGATATTCTGTGTCGCAAACGTCAACGTGTACGATGTCCCGGCTACCACAGCAAACGGCGTCGTCAGCTGAAGCGTAACAAACTCCCGCTCTTTCCATTGGGACCGAGTTGGATATGCTGTTGGCTCAATCACACCAGCAAACACCAATGTGGCTCCAACAGTAACATGCAAACTTACTGCATAGCCAGCCCCCGCCGGTACGCCCAACGCCGCCCAAAAGCGGATAAGGCTCACAGTCATAGATAGCGTAGCATTGAACGTAATGGCAGTAGTGATAGGTGTCGAGCCGGCAGTCACCCCGCCCTGTGGTGTCAGTGTCGCCGCGTCGGTGCCCATGATCGGCAAGCCCCAACTCACGCCCTCAATGTAGGACCAATCCCACCAATTGCGCGTATCACCAGCCTTTTTATGGAAAACCATGCCGTTATCGTTCCACCAAGGCCCTTGCATAATCGGCTGAGTATCGCCCGCCACATCACTGATATTCAAGTGATGCAGATTATAGGTATGGCTCATAATCTCGCATAAGCCGCTGGCCACGTAGCCCTGCAAAGTCGCCCAACTAATAAAATCGCCCTCGGGATTGCGCAGGTGCAAGCGCCGGCCAATAATCGCCACGCTAAACGGTATCTTATTCTGCATCAGCCAGATCGCAGCTAGGCTAATAGACGCTAAGCCGTCATCAAACTGTATACAAGCAATCGGCCCGGCAGGCGTCCACGCCCCAGATCGCCACGCGCTATATTGAGTCGGCGAAACAAACTGATAACCCAAGTTCTGCATATAATTAATATGCATAATAAAGTGATCCATCCGCTCCCGATATGTCAATCCCACGCTGTTAGCCGCCACAAAACCGTGATACACAATCACCACATTGTTCAAGCCGTTGCGCCTAAAACTAGCCATTGCTTACCACAATCAGGCTAAACTGCAAGCCCACCGCGCCAGCAGCAAAGGTAATATCCATGCTGGTGTAATAACTCGCAGCGCCCACCACGGTTTGATTCAGCACCCAGCTAACCGCCGAATTATTCCCATTGACGCATATATATATAGTGGGCGCAGTCGCAAAGGTCAGCGACGGAAACGTAATATGCACCGCCGTACCCGTAACGCTAAAGGTCTCAGCATAACTAATTCGCTGCAACGCCGGCAAATTGGTCGGGTTCTGGATCATATCCAGCAGCTGCTGCGACAGGATCGCCAAGTAATCAATAATCGGATTAATCACCCCCGGCCAAAACCCGCCGGCGGAACTGATAGCCGCTTCCTGCAGAAAGGGTAGCGCGGAAATGATGGTCAGCGTATAACCCGCCGGCAATGCATTCGCCAGCGTCACAGTGCCGCCAGGACCCGCCAAAGCACCGTTCACGCTCACGGTAAAATCAGTACCGTACGTCAGCTCCACCTGACCGACCACAGCGGAGGAAATCGTACAAGCCACTTGCGTAGGATCAAACACCAAAAACGGAAACGAAAACGTACTTACCAGCCCGTTGCCACTATACACCGCCCGCCGCGTTGAAGAAGTAACCGCCACTTAACCCCCTGCCGCGATTTCCATCGCTACATAAGAAATTTCCAGCGGCAAAGGGTCGCTCATCTGCACATACACCATGCCATCCTGATTGCTATCCGGCATGATCGTCAATTGATACTCACCACTGAACAACGGCGGCGGCGTACCCGGCGCTTGATTATCCCGCAACGTAATAGCGTTTAATACCGCCAGTGACGGACCGGCTTTAAACGCGCCGCTGTTCACGATCCGCGCCCAGATCTTGTTAATATTTTTAACGTGGCCAAAACCAAACGTCTGATCTTGGAATGACGCCGGCGGCAAACCCATTTGACACGTCATCGGCAAACCCACCTGCACCACAGTTGCCGCCGCATCCAACGTAATTGCGCCACCAGTAACAACCTTTTGGTTATTCACCGCGCCATCGCCCAGCACGTTGACCGTCTGCCCCTCAAGCCAAGTAATGCCGGATATAGTCGTTATTGGTCCGGTTAGCGACGTATACGTAAACCCGCAATCTACACAATACGCACTTGATTGCGCGGTCCACTGCCGGGTATCCATATATTCTATATAGCGCACGGTAGCGCCATTAATTACCCGCCGCACCACCAAATACAACACATCGTGATCGGTCTCTGTCACGGTTGCTATGGATTCAACAAACCCATTAACTGTCACATGTTGGTGCCAGGCTTGGACCTGCTGATCCGGCAGATACGTGCAGCCCAACAACACACCCGTACTGCTCAGCGCCCAGATCACTGGATAAGGCGAACGGCTATACGCCAGATCGACAATCGTATAACCATCAAACAAATGCTTAGACATCAAAGACAAATCATCAGACTGATAGCCATTCATCTGCCACGAATAAGACATCGTACGCAAATGACCACCCACAGCCGCGACATAAACCGCCAAATTATTAGCAATCACAGGCTGCACACCGGAAGCGCCGTTTTGCGCCTGCGCTTTGATGGATATGGTTGAAGGCGTCAGCGCCGAGCCATTATCAGAAAATATCCGCCATTCGGTCGAAGCCGTCAGCGCGATCATGTCCAACAGCGTCACCAAATGCGAAATAAAATTAGCTTTCTGCGCGGCAATCGCAACCCGCAAAGCGTCATTAGCTTGCGAGGGGATGGAATAATTCATATTGTTTTGGGTACCGGACTGGGTACCCCATAAATTCTCGGGCTGATTATTCGTCCCAGCAAACCAGCGCCGTTGCTCGTAATAACCCACAGCAGACGGATAATTTCCAGTAGTCGTGAACAGCATAGCGCTGGTAGAGCCGTAATCGTAATCGTGTTGTGGCGGCGTCCGCGTAAAATCCGGCGTAATATTATTATCAATCAACTGCAACGCAGTCACCTGACCCACAAACCCAAACGCACCGGAAATCGACTTATAAACATTGTACAAAGTCGCGCCGGACACAGTCGCCCAGGTAATCGTATTAAAATTGCCGGAAATCGTCAGATCATTAGACACCGGTGTAGTATTCAAAGACGCTACGGATTCTTCGAGACCGTTAGAATCCAGCGCCGTAATCACATAAGTCTGGGTATTCGGATAGCCGGCATGGGCATAAGTCGCCGCACACGCGGGCGACGTAGGCGCTAAAATAAGCGACGCAAACGACACCGGCACAAACGACCACCAAAGATTCCCGTACCTCCGCAACTCCATAGGCGGATACTTTGGATGCACCAACGTAACAATATCGCCGGACTGCACATAATGAATATCGAATAAATCCGCCTCAGCATAACTATTCGCTACTTGATAAGGCGTCTTAGACGCGTCCGACGGCGCAACCGCCCAATAAGCCCCGGCCACCGGCACAACATTAGTATTTGCGGTTAAGCAATTCCAGTTAAACCCCCCATAAAAAACGACCCAGCCGGGTTTATATGCCTGGGTGTTGCTCCAGCTCGTACAGTTGCCAATCAGCAACTGAGCGCCCAAACTCCAAAACCGAAAATACCCGGCGCCAAGCTCAAGCACAAAGGTCTGCGAAGCCGAAAACGAAAATGAAATAATCCGCGTCGGCTGTGTACTATTCAAGATACTGCCGGCATAGCGGGTGCCGCCCCGCGTCATCACGCCACCCTGAGGCAAATGCAAAAAATTCTTGCTCAGCGCCAAGCCGTTTTTAACCGGCGCAAGATCCACCCGTCCATATAATGACGGGCAAATTTCGCCGCCGGAAAAACTATTGGTGATAGTGCGTATATTCGGCATTATCGACCCCTAGTCAATCCCACGAATACCACCACCCCAAGCATAATGACAGGCGTAAGCATCAAACCGTAATACACAATACAAACTAACGTAATCATGCGCGACTCCTAATACCAGCCGGCACAGAAACTGGCCGCTGGCGACGATACTGCCCATCGTTCTCGACCGCATCGCTAAACACGGCTGAAAAAAGTTTACCGAATTTTTGTGCCGCCGCCGCGCCCGTATCGCCCTTCAAGATTGGGCCGGCCAGATAAGAGGCAAGCAGGGTCGCTAAAGCCTCAGCAAACATTGGTTGATACACAGACGGGTCATTAAAATTATTACTCACATACACCAGCACCGCGCTATCAAAGTTAGAATACAGCGTACTGCCCTGCACCTCGTATTCAATTGCGGCATTAACGTTTGCCGGCACTTGTGAGCGATACGGCGAGTAATACAAAGGCGCGGACGCAGCGCTTTTTATTTCCACCAACGAAAAATAATCAGCAGGCAGCGTGTACGCATACGTCCAAAGCGGATTAGAGTTGTTCGTAGCTTGGACCAGGGCAACAGTCGTAGTCGCAAACGCCCAAGCATGTTTGTCCATCAGCACATTCAGCGCTTGCGGATAATAAATAGCGCAATAATTAGCCTGCATGGACCCATCAGGCGGACTAATGCTCGATACAGTTGCCACGTCGCCCAGCTTAGCCAGCGCGAGGTTGCATATTTGGGGTTGGGTATAGGCCATTTTAGTTCACGCTACTGCACGTAAACACCGGCGTACCGCTCGCCCAGTTCGCCAAAAACATCGCCCCGGGCGGCAACATAATGGTCTGATTAGCCGCCGGCAATTGTTGCAACATCCCGCCAGAAATCAGCCAATAGGTAGGCGTCACCGCCGATCCGGTAATCACAATCTGTTGCGTATATTTCGTGCGGTTCACGTACGGCGCATACGCCAAATAGTTACCACTTGCTTGCGCGGTCAACCGGCCTTGCAAATTGATCGTCGTACCCGCTACACTTTGCACAACCTCAGGCAAAGCCAACCCGCCGCCAGGGCTATTATTAGCAGCCGCAGTGCTCAATAAGACCTGACCCATCGCCACACCGGTTGGCGTAGCAGAGGCAACCATTGATGACGTTCCAGAAGCCCCTCCCGAGCCAAGCGTAAACGCCACTGCTTGCGGCAATGTCAGCACCTTGGGCAGCACATCATCAACCGGAATAATGTTAAAACTCTTAATCGTAAATGCCGGCATCTGATTGCCGGACGGACTAACAGGCAATCCGCTAGCGATATACACATACAAGTTGTAATACTCAAAATTAGTGTCGGTTGCAGCTGGTATAAATGGCGGTGTGCATAATATAAGCTGCTGCCCAGCGGGCAGCATTCCGCTAATACCCTGATTAGTATAATAATTACCTACGGCGGTTTCGTGCCGATTAGCATAAGCTAAGTTGATACCCGGATTGCTTTGGCTGTTTAGCTCAATATTCCAAATATTTGTCGAGTTGTTGATAATAATTTCTGCCACGGCCATATAGGTCGTGTTCACATTCAGCGGGTATGAAGTTGAGTTCATTGTCGCAAGAAAACCGCTAGTGCCCTGAACATAGCCACTCGTATACCCAGTGATAACAACATCAATCCCGCCATTCGGATTAGCATTTGCTGTCGCTGTGCATTGCGCGCAATTCAGCGCCCAAGGCGTATAGTTTTGGTCCCGTGTCGTGCCGTTTGTTGTGCCTGCCCCGGAACCATCGCCCACAAAATTAGGATTTAAAATCGCTGTTTTCTGCTGCCAGGTAGGCTGCCCGCTTTGATAGTTCAGCTTGGGCACAATCATTTTGTTCTGAAACAGCCACGGAAACTGCGCGATCAAAAACTGAGCGCGTAAAATTTCGCCCATCATATTGGGGTGTATGCCGTCCGGTACGCCAGAGCTAACGTAGGTAAGATAGGCTTGTAATGGAATGCCGATATTATTAGGATCAAGTCGAGAATTATTATTCTCGACAATAATATTCGAGTATAGATTAGGCAGTCCCTTAATAAACGCGCAGGCAAACTGGTAAAGAAGTTGATTGGTATATATCGTTACCGACGCACCTGAAGCAGCTGCAACAACTGCGCTATCATTGCGGTTATTACCATTAGCAGATGTCCAGCCGGCGTATAAAGTAGAAGGATCAGGTAAATAAAAAAACGAAGGATTAGGGCAAGAATAGCAAATAACAATATTAGGAAACTTCTGCTTCCACAGCTCAACATCGCGGATAATTGCAGCAGCAATAACAAGCTTACCAGCCGCCAAAGTACCAGACCACATGGCTATATCGTTTTCCAGTTCATTATGACAAAACACAAGCTGCGGCTTATCGATATACGCATCAAGCACAGCTTGCTTGCGGTTTAACATATTGCCAGCAGAACCCGTATTTAATATAGCGCCAGAATAACCATAGCAACCAAGATGGTCTAAAACCTCATCAGCGGCAGAACCAGATTGCACACCAAAATTAATTGGATGCGATCGCGCCCGATCAAACGCCGCGCCAGACAGCATATGTAATGCGGTCATCAACCCGTTAGCTTGCCAAAAAGGCGACAAGCTAAACGAATTCATAGCGCTACTCTGGGCATTTATACCCGACAGCCCAGCAATGGAGTTTCCAGTACTTGCAGCGGACCAACGACTAGATACCAGCGCCCCAATATTACTAGGCGTCACAGAACCATAATCCAGTGCGCTTGCCGGCACAACTGGATACTGTTTTCCGTTCGGCCCCTGAAGCGCAATCAGTGTACTGCTATCATCCGAATAAACCCCCGCCGGAGCCGGCCCCAATCTGCTCATACCCTATCCCCCAAAATGAAACTTACCACCCAACAGCCAAGTCACCCCGGTTGCCAGCACCCCCACGGTAAACACAATCCCGGCAATAAACCCCCGTTGCCGGGTTTGAAACTCCAACACCTTATCAATCTTCTCATGCAGATCGCCCATATAAGCGTCATGCCCATTGGCCCGCGCCTCCAGTCTCGCCAAGCGTTCTTGCTCTTCCGCGCTCATTTCCCACAATCCCGCTCATAACTCATTTTCGCCACCGCCGCCGCTTTCAAATCCGCATCGCTCATCGCCGCCAACTCAGCTGGGCTAAACGGTCTTAACGGCTGTAGGCACTGCGATTGCAACGCCGGCGTTATTGCCTGCATTCCCTGTGCTGTCCGCACTAGCTGACTGTTCGAGCAAGCTAATAAGCTGCTCACGACTAAGGCCGCCAACAGCAGTTTTAATTTCATCATCACTCAACCCCTTAGCCTTTTCAGGCGTAAAAATAGCCGCCAAACTCCCCACAATCCCAATCAACGCCGGCAAACCGGTCGCCAAAGCCCCGACATAATTACCAGTCGCCACACTAACCAACGTATCGGCCACATTCTGCGCGATGGTCGGAGCCAAAGCCGCCCCGCCGACCGCGCCCAGTAGAGTTGACTGTTCACCGGACCGCGCAGACATATAATCCCCAACAGCACCGGCAGCACCCGAAACCATCCCCCCAAAGCCGCCAGACGCACCCGCAGAAACCGCCCCGGACACCGGCACAAACGACACATTTCCCGCACCATCCACCACCTGCCTAAAAAAAGTATCAGCCATAACTAAACCGCCGCCGGCAGCACCAATTCAGCCGTATAATCAGCCGCACTCAAAATGCTAGCGGCCCCGGCGGCATCGGTAATCAAATAATCACCCACGCTCACAGCCCCCTTAGCCGGCACCACCGCCCCCGACTGTGTCGACACATTCACCGCCGTAATCTGATCCGCCATCACCGTAACAGTAATAGTCTTCTTCAACTGCACTTGCTGACCTGCCATAAAACCCCCAAAAACAAAAAATCACAACACACACCCAAGGCACACACCACGCACAACTACACCGTTTCGGCTTCCTGAAACTCCTCAGCCGACACAGTCGCCACCGGCCCCTTCACCTCCACCCACTCCGGATGCACCTTCCCATCCGGACAATTCGCCACATCGTAATCAAACTCAGCCCCCGGCGCATAATAGCCACCGTTCAAAAAGCCGCCCATCGGCGTAATAAATCGCTTAAACACTGGTCTTTTCTTTGCAACCGCCATAAATCCTCCAAACCCCGTAGGGTGGGCACTGCTTTTCGTGCCCACGAGGGTTAAACCAAAAACCGTGGGCACAAAACCCGTGCCCACCCTACAATTGCTCTTTAAATAATCCCAAACCCACTAGGATAAAAATCCCTACCGTCCTGAATCTCAACCCCAAAATCCGCAAACACCGCACCAGCGGTACCGGTGCCGGTCGGTACAAACCTAAACCCCCAATAGCGTTGACTCAAACTCGTCGTATTCGCACCCTGTGGCGAAATATAAGGCGACAACTGCAACGCAAACGAAGCGCCGGCGGTTAAATTCGCCACCGGAATCGCCTGCAAAGAATTATGCACCGTCAAATTCGTAGACAAGGCCGCATCATCCGCGCTCACCACCTGAATATCCAAATAAGTCAAACCGGTAAACGCAACCGTAACCTGAAACCGCGCATACAGATCAGAGCCCTCGCCAATATCCCGCTTCTGACTCAAATCCAAAGAACTGGTAGACAGCACGGCAGTCGCCCCGGTCACCGTCTGCCCGGTAATCGTACTCGTCACCTGACCAGGACCACCCGGCGCGCCCTGGATCTGCGCAATCGACCCCGCCAAAATCAAATTGTTATCCACAAACATAAATCACCCCTAAAAAAATCAACACGCCGTCATCTGGTTCCCAAGCTCCAGCTTGGGAACCCCGTCTTGGAAGCTCTAGCTTCCTGATACGCTAAAGCAAGCAAGAGCTTGCAAGACCCAGTTCCCAAGCCAGAGCTTGGGAACCAGCGTTTAAAATTACGAAATCACCGCCTCAACATTCGAAATCGCATCCACCTTACGCAAAGGAATCCCCTCAAACGAAGCCCAACGTTGCACGGTGCCAAACTGATCAGCCCCCTGCTCCAAAGCCAACGCATAAGTAGACTTCTCCATCGCCTGTCTACGCAGCAAGGAATACACCGACCGATTCATATAAAACGCCGGCCTCAACCCCGCCATATTCGGAATCCTATCAATCGCCCGCAGCATCAAATGGATCAACTGATTAGCGTAAACAGTACCCGAGCCCACCTGTTGATTGCCGGACATCGCCGCAAAGGTCGAAGTATCCAAATTACAAATCCGCACCACATAGCGCCAATCCTTCACGCACAAACCGTTATCCCAGGCGTAATGCGCCTGATAAGCTTTGTACGGATTATTCGCCGTGTCATACACCGTCAACAAGCCATCGTCCTCATAATTCAAACCCGCCTTAGAGCCCTTCGGAAACGGACAAAAAACCGAATTTTCCCCCCAACAGATCAACCAAACCGAAGTCTGCTGATTCGCCGTAACCCCGCCGCCGCTTAAGATATTCGCCGCATTCCCAGGATTCGCGGAAATAGCCGAATAGCGCCCGCTCAACCCCAAATACTGCCGAGGATCGCCGCCGGAAACAGCAGGGTTAGGATTCGCATAAAACATCGCCCAAGCCTGTTCCTGATTCATCGCCTCCATAAAGCCGGAATCCTCAGACTGCCTAAACGCCGCCGCATTGCCGTTCAGCTCCATCAACTTCTGATCGACGCGCGAATAAGCCTCCAACATCCCGCACGCTTCATCCACCTGCGCAGTGGTGGATTTGCTGCCCGGCACCCCTTGGTTAATCGACCGCCAATACACCGCCGGCAAGCCGGTTCTAATCGTACAACGATGTCCAGTCGGTAAATTCCCTTCCAAAAACACCGCATCTTCTAAAATCTCGTTTTGCTGAGACAAAATCTCAGCAATCCGCGTCTCAATCCCGCCATCCGGCGCAAGCCGCTTAGCCCAATCGGCCAAGGTCAACGCGCCCGCTGCTAAAGCTGCCATACGTCACACTCCAAAAAATCGTTAGGGCTTAGGGAAGATGGTTCAAACAGCAACGGCATTGATTCCTAAGCCGCACCCGCCGCCAAATAAACCATCTGCGCTAAACACTCAGCCGTAAATTACGTTTACATCAAATCGATTGGTTACAAGCCAATCTGTCTTAGACCCAGACCTTAACTCTGCTGTCCAATAAACCGAAAATTGCTTTGTCATTTCATTAGCTTTTCTTGTTGCTTCATCGAAATTCATAATCACACCTGCTTCATCTTCATTATTTCAACCCAGGACTATTCGGATACATAAGACGTGCATCGCCCGTTGCCCCGCCTAACCGCGACGATCCCGCAACCACGCCGTCTTCCTTCAACATGCTGCCAATTTTCACAAACGCCTTAACCAAATCCGGATGATTGCCTATACCCGTCTGATCAAACAACAGCTTCAACTCATCCGGCACAAACTGCTTAACGGCTCTAGCCGCCGCAGTCATAGACGCATCAAACTTATCGCCGCCGATTTCCGCATCGGCCTTGGTCTCATTAAACCAAGCTGTTTTTTGCGTTTCCAGCGCTTGCGCCTGTTGCGCCAAAAGCCCTTGCGTCAACTTCACGCCCAAATCCGTCAGTTGTTGCGCCTGCTCCTGCTTCAAACCCATAGCCTGAGCCACGCCCTTAAACTCCCCCAGTAACTCCGGGTTTAACGTAACGCCCTCCGGTACACTAAAATCCGCGTACTCAAGCGCCGCCCCTTGCGCATCCCCGCCGGTTTCAGCATCGCCTGAAGCCGCGCCAGATTCCACAGCTGCGCCACCCGCAGCCGCACCTGCCGTTCCATCCGCGCCCGATCCGCCCGCTGCTTGATCACCCGCACCCGCACCGGCAGCACCTGCCGCACCTTGTTGGCCGGCAACCCCGCCCGCGCTTTGTGTAGCTCCCGCACCTTCACCCCCTAAAACTGTAGATACACCCGCACCAGAGCCCGCGCCGCCTCCAGCCTCACCCGCGGCAGCTTCAGCCATCAAAACCAATCTCATCGCCCTAATCAGCGTCATCGCTCACCCCCTCCTGCAACAATAAAATATAAAACCCCGGATACTCAGCAAACAAAGACTGCAACCACAGCCCCACCGCCCGCTTACCCTCCAAAAACGCACTTAATCTATCGGACTCCGCAAACGTACCGCGATGCGTACCGCACTCACCCAACAGCCGCCGCACAAACCGCCGACCGGCATGCGTCTCGATCACCGCCTTAAAATCAGCATCCTCCAACAACTTACGCAGCCGGTTACGCTCCTCAATTTCTCGTTGCTGTTGGCGTTCGGTTAACAGACTCATAGGGGTAATCACGCGCCCACCGCTGCAAACCGCGGCCTCACAATCGCCGCCTTAGCCAACACATCCGCCGAATAATTATTCCCGGTCGTCCCCACATCCATGCGCTCAACAGTCCGCACATTCCCCGGTCCCACGTTATAAGCCGCAATCGCCCCGCGCAACTGATCAGCCTTAGACCAACTCGGATGCGCCCGGCTCACCGCGTTCAACATATCCCGCAAAATCGTCGCCGCCTGCGTCACATGCTCCACGCTCGAAGGCTCGCCGACTAACTGGTGATGGCGGCGGTCAACCTGCATAATCCCGTAACCAAAGCCATGATCACCAAACCCTTTAGGGTCTAAATTCTTCCCAAAACAAGACTCCCGCCAAGCAATCGCCGCCAACACCTCAGGCGGCAACACCAACGCCGAACCCACCGACACAAAAATATCCCTCAATGCTGGTGAAATCATAATGGGTTACCTGTGCTGCCATGTTTCTCAAGAGCCGCTACCGCTGTAGCAGCCACCTGAATTAATTCCGCTAGAGCGCTATTTCTTCCAGGATGGTTTTTACACCAACCCAACTTAGCCTCATTAAGCTCAGCCTCTAATACCAACAAATACCCTGATAAATTTTGCTTTTTATCATCCAAAGCACCCCATTTTTCGTCTTGTTTATTGCGCTCTATATCAATCAACGCATAGACTTCTTCTCTGGTTAAAGCCGTCATCAAACCCCCGCCTTAAGCGCCGCCTGCGCCCTCATAGATTGCATCAAATCCCCCGCCGCCGTCCCCGGCTGCGTAGACACCGACCCCGCCTTATTCATCACATCAGCACCCTGCTGCATCATCGCCATCTTCTGCTGTTGCGCCTGAGCGTCCGCCCGCTGTTGGCGAATCAACGCCACCTGCTTATCGGACACAATAAGCTGTGGATCCACCCCCAACTTCTCCGCCAAGGCATCCGCATACTCATCAGCATTCAGCTTATCCAAAATCGAAGGCGCAAACGTTGCGATCTGGCCGATAGACTGCGCAAACCGTTCCATCCCAGACACCGCCACGGCTTTTTGAGCCTGAGCCAAAATCGACACATACTCAATATTCAGTTCATGCCCCGCCAATTCCTGTGGTGCCGGGGGCAACAAGCCACCTTCCAGCAACCGCGCAAACGTCGTCTCAATCAAGGGAGCCAAAAGTTCATTCGAAAGCCGCTCCACCACCGGCCCCAGCATCAACATCTTCTCTTCATTTCGAGCGGCAACCTCGGTCGCAGTCATAGAGCCATTCGCCGGCTGCTGAGAAATCATCAAAAACAAATCCGAATAAAACGCCTTATTGATGCGTAACCGGCAATCCTGCTGTTTCTCCATCAACCCGCGCAGATCAAGCTGCACATCAAACGCCGTCTTAATCGCAGCCCCAGCGCCGGTTGCATCGTAATAACTAATCCCGCCCGGAAAAATCTCAAGCTCCCGATTTTTCATAGACGTCGGCACCTGCAACGGCGGGTTAGCCTGATAATCTATGCCCTGTTGCATCCGAAACTCAGCATTCTGCAAGCCCTTGATGTCGCCAAGCGCAAACATCCCAGGGCTCAAGCCATAAATATCCCCGCCAACCGTCTTCCAACGCGGACACACACACGGGAAAGACTTAAACCCCGATACCCGTAAAGGTCTGGCACGAAAAGACGCGTCGTAATAAACCGATTTCCACGCCATGTTCTTGGCATCCGGCAGGTTGGTATCTCTATCGGTACGCGGCTCAATCGCGTGAACAATGGTGACCCACTGATCAAGAGAACCCCGATCAAACTGATTTTGCCAAGCAAACGAAACATTTTCATAACCAAACTCCGCCACCACCGCCGCCAAGGGTTTTTGAAACTCGCGGTACAAGGTTGTCACCTCCCCGCGCCAATCGACAGACAACGCATACTCGCCAATGGTAAACGGGTGCAAATGGATAACATTACGGTAATCATCGGCGATCAACGCCGCCGCCGTACCAAAACAACCCAGTTCCTCATACATGCCATGTAACACCCGATACACATTGGACGCGGCAAACACATCCTCAATCTTGCCGGTCACCAGGCTTAACCAGACTTTCACCGGCTCAAACGCCAACAAATCCCGATCAGCCAAAGTCAACGCAAACCAAGGCCGAGAAGGCGAGGTCATGCCCGACATCATCCCCGCCGCCAACGTATTCAACGCATCGGAACCGGTATTGTCATAAATCGCATTAAACCGCTTATAACCTTTATTGCGATCACTCAGAAAAAAACGCCCGTTCACCGGCAACAAAAATTCACTCAACTCATACCAATGCTGCCACCAAGTCGAACGCTCGCTCTTCAACGCCCCCCAACGCTGCTGAAGCAAAACAACCTCTTTAGCCCACTCGCCACAGTCGATCATGAAAACAGCCACCGCAAGCCATTAATAAATTTAATCAGCCACTTAACCACCACAAGCAAGCCAATCAACGCCAAAACGTCCATCACTGCCCCAACAGCGTCTTCACGCCCAAAGTTTGCGATGAAACCGGATCGCCCAGTCCGCCTGTCAACAACGTAGACCCATACTGCTGAGCAGATTGCGCAGCAGTAGACGCCCGCACAGCCGCAGCAGCAGGCTGCACAGCAGCTTGTGGCGGCGGCGGAGCAGCAGCAACAGCCGGCGCGGATGGAGCAGAAAAACACATAAACTACCTCTTAAACGGATCATGACCCCGCACAGCAAACGCCTTATCACGACCACCACGCGGAATACCTTGTTTTTTCAAAACGGGAAAAGCAAACGACAGCGCCAGCGCATCCGCCTTATTCGGCGACGGCAGCTTACGCCGCTTCATATCCTGCTTACTCTCCAGCTGTATCTTCCCATCCAAACGCGGTACCGTTTCAGGACCGGTCAAATCAGCATACAACTCAGCATCATCGGGAATCGAACCGCCTTCCTTCAGCCAGTCTTTTGCCAGCCCCCACATTTCAGCTCGTTTATTCAGGTAGCCAGGATTAGATGACGCCCCGCCAAACTCCACCAGCCTCCAGTTACGACCTAAACTCTTACCCGCTGAATAAATACCGGTCCCGTAACCCATATCGATGAACACCGCATCTGCGTCATACTCATCCTCAAAATTCATCAGCAGGTTGGCGATATAAATATCATCATCATTCTTGGGTAACACCTTCAGAATTTTGAACATCAAACCCTGCCGCATGGCGATCACCAGATCATCATCGCCTTCCCAGGCCGGATCACAGGTAATGATGATCGGCGCAAAACTGACTTGCTCTTTTCGCAACATAACCTTTTGCGCAGCATCCACCAAGTTCGTACCAATAAACTGCTTAGTCGATGCAGACGGAAACATCCCGCGAACCCGAACCTTCACCCTGTCAGAGTCAATGCCGAAATCGGCAATGTCTTGCGCGATCTTCTCTTTGTTGGGCAGGTGAGCCGTGCGGCTATCAATCTGCCGAGTAATCCAGCGATGACGCATGCCATGAAACGATTTATGAAACTCACCACTGCCGCGCACCGGATTACCGAACGTAAAAAACATCGGTTCCCCGTCAGTCAATCCACCTTCAGCCACCTCAAAAACTTTGTTGTGGATCGCTGAGGCCTCATCGAAAATATAAAAAGATGTGGAATTGGCGGCATGCTGCCCAGCAAATGATTCAGAATTGTGCTCATCAGACGTTTCACCCTTCACCACCCAAGATTCTGGGTGATCATGTTGATAAATCTGCATATTCCCCTTGCCGGTGTTGATCTGAAACAACGAAGCCGTAATCGACCGATTAAACCAATAGGCGATCTGAGCCCAGGTTTTGCCATGCAACTGGGTGTACGTGTTCGCGGTCACAGTCCCCTTGCAAAAAGGCCGAGTGCTCATTATCCACGGCACCAGCCAGCCGGTAAGACTCGATTTGCCAATACCATGACCGGACGCCGTAGCCATCCTAATCGGATCAACTGCGTGTTGGCCGTCAAAACGGCGCTTGCGCACCTCAGCACCCAATTCTTCAAGAAAGTCACAAGCCCATAAATCCGGACCAAACTCAGATTGATATTTGTCACGGTATTGAGCCGGCAACGGCACCAGTTGAATTGCCTTGTCAGTTGTCCATGGAAACGCATACATCACAAATCCCAGCGGATCGTCATAGAACTCAGCCATCCGAGCGGCCAATTCTTTCAGATCATCAGCGGTCATTTTACAATCCGCTCGCGCGCTTCAAGCAACATATCGGCAAATGAGTTATCAACCTCGACAGCCAACTTATCTTTCAGCATGCCTTGGTGCCGCATAATCAACTGAATCGCATCGAGCTTAGGCCACAGCTTGATTTTATATGTCCGACCGACAAGCTTGCCGTCTTCGTCGGTTTTGTCGATAACTTCAATACTTTGTACCGCACCAGCCAACGCATCAGGCCAGTCCTGTACGGGGATAACGGCCCCATCGGCATCAAAGAACGCCTTCAGATTGCTATAGCCTATAACGATCAATTCAGACAATACCCTGTCTTGACTAACGCCAACTCTAAGCGCTCTTTCGGCCTGTTTCTCTTCGATTGCTTTCACAATAGCCGGATTTGTCAGGTTCTGAGAAGCCTGCTGACGCGCAGACTTATTGCTATAGCCAGCACGAATAGCGGCTTGAGTACCATTGGCATCCATCAAGTACTCATCAACAAATAACTGTTGGCGAGCATTTAAAATATCGTACGCGGCACTCAAAACCTAACTCCAAAAACGCGACAATCGCCGCAAAGCCACAAACAAAAAAAATTCCAAAAAAAAAGCCCGCTCGTTTCCGGGCAGGCTTTCGTCAAGTATAGCGATTTATAGGGCAAAACTGCGTCAGTGTCAAGCAGCGTCAATCAATGCGCCAAACACGATTGCACCGCCATATCTAAACCACTGAGATAACTAATAATTTCCCGATACCGTCCAACCCAGCGCCGCCGCCAAGTAGGATCAGAAAAACCGACAAACTGGGCCACTTTGCGCCCGGATAGCGGTTCGACACCCAATTTCCCAGGCTCTGGCCGCACGACATCAAACACCGCCACCCGAGAAATCCGCAGCAACAATGCCTGATCGGCATCCCAGCTTTGCCGCTCAGCCAGTTCAGCAGCGCGGTCGCAAGTGGCAGAAACCAGCCATTCAGTCGCTTGCGGATCCAGCAAGTACTTAGCCAGCGCAAAACTCATGGCATCAGAAGCCAAGCCACCCAACATCCCGGCCAGCTCGCTCTTGGTCAACACCACATCACCACTACGCCCTGAATCGTGTTCAGCCAACATCGACCCCACACCCATCAAAGCAATCAACTCGACCCGCTCAAATCGTTCAACCTTTGCTATCAACCACCTCCGCCTGTTCGGCATACTGTTTACATTTACGGCCCAAAAGCTTGCCCTTATCACAATAATCCTCGCCCCACTCAGTCCGCACCCAAGCGCAGCCCGCACACGTCCCGTTTTCCAGCGAGATCAACAAATCCAGCGGGTCGCGATACCCCCGCCGTTCTAAAATTTCAGCTATCCACACCTCCCATTTAAAAAAACTTCTGCCTGACATCTTTGGCGGCCATGCGCCCAACCTCGCCCAACCTAAAACTTTTAACGTTGGGCGGCTGCAACCCTTGTCTTTTCTACCTTTGCCTAACGTCCAAGGTAAAACAGTAAAATAAAAAAAATAAAAACGCCGAAGATTACACGCGCGTACACGCGCGCGCGTATGTGTGCGCCCAAGGGAAAAACCTTGGACATTGGGCGAACCCATGCGGAGCGCGGTCTACAGCCGCCCAACGTTCTAAATCCGCCCAGGGCGAAAACCCAAAACCTCCATTTTTTGCGTGCGAGCTGCCGCTGGCGCGAGGGCGAAGCGCGGCAAAAGAAAACAGAAAAAATCGCGAAAAACCGCTAGCGCAGGCGCAGAGTGGCGCGGCACATCGCCGAAGAACGGCGCGGAAGAAATAATGAGTCCTTCGGACGTTAATTTTGATTTTAAGCATTCTGACTCTCCGAAGGCGTCGAATATTTTTCAAAGTCCGACTTGATCCGGCGCTGCTCAAGCGGTCTTAGAAACCCACGGCGCCGCAATACCCCGCACCGAGGGCTTGGCTCTTTCACATTCACCCATCCCATAGCAGCCATCACGCGACCCAAACGTTGCGACATCTCGCCCCTGGGATCGATCTTTTGCCGCTCTATCCCGCAGCCTTTAATCAACAGGTAATTGGTTGGAAACCAGTTAAAGTCAGAATTGAAATTGTTATTGATGAATGAATCCAGCAGCTCGATCCACTGATCGTCTTGCAATCGGGCATTTTGTTCGGGCACGAAATACAGATCTTCTTCTTCCCGCGCCGGGTAATAGCGCTCGCCGGAATTCACGCGGTGAATCGCCTCGGCAAACAACAGCTCTTTATGCTCTCGAAGCCATTCAATATCGATCTCTGTACAGCGGAGGGGCCAGATACGTCGATTACCTGTCATGTCACGCAGATACTGATCCAAATTGGTTGTGCCGCCAAAAACACAACAACGAGGCGAAACGATCGGCCGCTTGTCATACGGCCGGCGGAACTTGTCGCTAACCACGGTCATGAACTGTTTGAAATCCCGATCTTCGGCTCGGTTAAACTGACCCATTTCGGCGAATTCATGCAACCAAACACCCTGAATGGCCATAATGCCTTCGTTGGTATTGATCTCAAACGCGGACTCAGAAAACCACGGCTCAGCCAAGGCGCGGAACAATGTCGATTTACCCTGACCCTGAGAACCCTCAAGAACCAGGCAATAATCAAATTTACAGCCAGGCCGGAAAGCACGGGCGATCATGCCCATAATGAAAAACCGGCCGGCCAGCTTTAAATATTCCGAGCGCTCGCTATCAGTAACCTCGGCCAGCCAGTAATCAAGCCGATCAACACCGTCCCATGCCGGCAGCGAATTTAAATAATCTTTCAGCGGATGATAGCGATGGTAATCTGCAGCCAGGGAAACACCGTCCTTGATCGTGGACTGGCTCTTGATGACCAGATTTAAGTTATCAACCAGCCACTCATTAAATCGCAAATCGTCAGAGTCCTGCCAATCGCCAAGTGTTTGGTTCCACGGCGCATTGTGTCGCTCATATGATTGAGCAAATTCGTTATAGCGGATGCAGCCCTTTAGCAGTGGATGATGCCGCAAAATCTTGCCGATATTCGACATACAAGGCTCATACGCGCCGTTGGATTTTTTCAGCAGATCATCCGACCACCACGGCCCTTGGCCAGGTCGAGGCTCATCATCCGCCGGCGGCTCATCACCACCCGAACCCAAAGCACCATTCCCGCCGCCAGCGCAAGCAGGTACAAGCGGGGGATTGACTTTGTTTTCCTCGGTATCCGGCAAATCCGGCTTAAATCGCCGAGATTTAGTCTTAATGTATTCGGCCAATCCGTTAGAGTCCAGCCCGTCGCCGGCCGCATCCACAATATCCCAACCGTTTTTCTTAACGCCAGGCTCATCGATGTCCATCACGAACACCGTACAATCAAACCCGGCCAGAATAGACGCAATCTGCTGAGCTGTTTTATAGCCAGGCTGTTGCTCCAGCGGCAAATAATCAGGCACAAAATCCGCCGGCGCATCCTTGGGTCGCTTTGCGCGTTGGCTATCAGTATCCGGCCAAATCACCACGCGTCGACCAGCACACGGCGACCAATCAGCACGATCAGGAACCTTTCCACCGCCTGGCCAGGACAAAACAGCCAAATCTGGAAGGGATTCATGCGCAAAATCCGCACACTTCTCGCCTTCCACGATAAAAAGTGTCGCCTCAGGCTTGGCCGCCAGGCGATCTAGGCCGTAAAGCGGGCGCGGCTGCGTCCATTGCATCCAGCGCCAATCACATTTTTTGGTTTTTTCGTGCCGAGCCCAAACCAGAGGATACAGCTCCTTGCCGCCCTCTGAATTAGTGTAACGATACATATAGCCCAGCAGCTCACCGCTCAGGCCTTTATACGTATAAATGGCCTCCGGTAATCCTCGATACATATGCGCACGAGGTACGGCTGTTACATTGGCAGGTGCCGGCAGGGATAGCCATTTCGGATCTAAATCTTTATCGCTCTCGGGCGGATTATTCACCGCCCGAGTAGGCTTTTTCGTCGCAGCAGCCCCTTGGCTGCTGTTAGTTGGTTGTTTCTTTGAGGACTGTCTCTTCGAATCCAAATACGGCTCAACGCCGCAAATCTCTGCCACGGCCACCGCTGCCTCAGCAGACTCAATGCCATGCAGAAACTGATAGAGATCGATCATATCCGTGCCGATATCGCCGGTCGCAAAATCCACCCACAAACCAGCCTTGCCGGCAACATTCACTTTAAAGCTACCGACATGCGCATCCGCTCGCGTCGGATTCCGGCACACATATTCCGGCCCCTCGAACTTTCCACCCGGCAACCAGTCGCACACCAGCTGCCGGATCTGATCGAGACTGGCCCGCTTAATGGCAGGAAAATTAATTTTAGCCACGGCCTAAAATCCCTTTAAAAATCCGTAAGCTCATCAATCGCAATCAGGGCACGCTTTAGCCACGCCAACACCGACCACCAAGGCACCAACAGCATGCTCAAACGGCGGCGCCAACGTAGTGACTGCAATCGTGTAAGGCGGTATTGCCTGAAGATCGTCCCATTCATCCAAAACGCGATAATCAGCCAGATGAGGGATCGCCAAAAGCCGCTCAATAAAGGCATTCTTCTTAGCTCCGTCCTCGCCGTAGACAATGACTATACTCATCACCTAGCCCTGGCCAATTGCGACGGTTTTAAATGCAATACCAAATCCTCTTTCATCACCTTGGCGACGCTTCGAAGCTGGTCAGTTGTCAGGGTCCGCACCGCCAACCCTAAAATAGTGCCATCTCTAAACCCCCGATATACCGCACCGGGGATCGCCCACGCATCTTCGTTAGCCGGATCGGCAAGCACGAAACTACGCGAACCGATATGCGCCATCGCCACAAAATCAGTTTTTAATTTTTTCGCTTCATCTCTCATAAAATCACCGTCATGATAAAAAACAACAACCAAAACCCAACCCGCCAAGGTCCAAAATGACTCACCAAGGCCCAAATAACCGCCAATGGCAACAGCAGGTAATCAATCCATCGCATCAGCCACATCCTCAGGAAACAACCCGGCATGCATCGCCTTCAGCACCGCCGCAATCCGCGCATTATCGTGCCCGGCACTCACGCCCAATTTCGTATAAATCATCCCTAAATGTGTACTGACGGTTTTCGGCGATATCGCCAACCTGACAGCAATCGCCTTGTCACTCAACGCCATACACACCAACCGCAAAACCTCCATCTCCTTTGCTGTCAAATAAAACGGCAGAGAGACAGGAGCGGCCTCTGAACGATTAACCACATACAACGGCACTGGCTCACACATAAAATCCCCTAGACAGAAAACACCAGGCAATCAGCCCGATACCCGCGCCGATCAAAATCGACGATCCTATGCCTGCCGCAAAAAGACCGCCCCATGGAGGCGGCGGCATATAGGCAAGGTAAGAGCAGACACATCCATCCGGTCTGCAAGCGGTTAAAACTGGTAGCGACCAGAGGACTCGAACCCCTGGCTCCGGGTGATAATCCCGGTGTTCTGCCGCTGAACTAGGTCGCGTTAGAAAATAGCTAGTACAACTACTTACGTATTCCTGCTTATTTCCGGTCGGGTTCCGGCCATGACGGATCGCCGCCAGCAACGCGAAGGATTAAAGTGGCCTCGTGATGACGTTTTTTAGCCCAATCGAGCAATATCTCATTCACTACCTCAGAGCGCGGGCGCTTACCGGCACTGGCATAAGCATCCAGCACAGCGGCTACGGCATCAGGTATTTCGACACGAAGCTCAGGCATCGAAAATATGAGGTGCAAATTTATAAGGGGGAATACGGCCTTCAACGGCTTTACTTAATCTTTTAGCCGTATCACCTCGCGGCAATGCATCGCCGCGCAAATATTTGCCGATAGCGCCTTGTGTTAAGCCGGCTTTTTCAGCTAAAGCTGCTTGGGTGTCACAAAGCGCAACCGCTTCGGCGACCGACTTTTTTACGATATCTTTAATTTGAGAGGTATTCATGGTTATAAATAATACCAGAGTATTACACGGAGTCAATACCAAGGTAGTTTGTCTAAATAATACTTTTGTATTAGGCTTTAAATCTATGAAATTAACTTACGGACAGCGGCTTCAGATCGCTAGAAACCACAAGGGCTTATCCCAACCGCAATTAGCGGAAATTTCAGGCGTCGGACAAGGCTCGATTTCAAAAATAGAAAGAGGAGGCCAGGACAGTTCATCTTATGATGCTGTACTTGCATATCACTTAGAAGTGGAAGCCATGTGGCTTTCAACCGGAGACGATAAATTTGCGCCGGATTGGTTAGTTTTAGACAATAAAATAAAGAAAACGCAGGATAAAGTTTCTGAGCCACCCAGCAAGGAATACAAATCAATACACTACGGAAGCTTTAGATTGGAAGCAGGAATCAACGGATTCACAATAGATTTTTTAGACGAAAAACTTGAGCCCATCTTTTTAAGAGAAAGCTGGCTAATAAAAAGAGGGCTTAAAGCTGAAAAATTGCTGGCCTGCGAAGTCACGGGGGAATCAATGGAACCAACGCTTTCAGGCGGCGACTCAGTCATCATCAACACGGCGGACGTAACCCCGCAGGACGGAAAGGTTTTTGCAATTAATTACGAAGGCGAGTTAGTCATTAAAAGACTGCATCGAGACTCGGGACAATGGTTTTTACAGTCCGATAACCCGGATAAGACACGATACCCAAACAAGCATTGCTCTGAAGAACTATGCCTAATTCTCGGCAAGATTGTTTATATTTTAAGCGAAACAATTTGAGTTTTATAAATGAAAAAAGCCTTAACTTTTGCAACATGTTCAGCTAGCGCCATATTGTTAACCGCATGCTCAATCACCCTCCCGGTCCAAGGTCAAATGCAAGGCAGCCCTGAAACTTTTACCGGTACTGCAACCGGCTATCTTAATAGAAGCGGCATTCTAGAGGTAAAAACAACATCTGGAGCGATCTGTAAAGGCAAGTTTGTTTACATTGATAGCCGCCAGGGAAACGGTGTATTCACATGCAACGATGGCAGAAACGGACCCTTCGAATTCACATCAACCGGCAGATCTGGACTAGGCGTAGGCTCGCTGGGCGATAGAAAGCTGACGTTTACCTTTGGTGATTAAATGACACTCAAGGAAAAGTTTGATATCACCTTCAAAACAGCATTGCTTCTGTTGCTTGCTTATATTGCATACCAATCCGACGAAATACATATCAACGGAGGCGGCCTCAATGTAACTGGCTCGATCATATGCACGCCAGGCTAACAAAAAAAATCATAATTACCACATCAAACCCGCCTTGAGCGGGTTTTTTATTGCCCTTCGTAAGACATCAAAATTTTTTTTCATCGTCGAAAAAAATAAAATAATACCAGGGTATTTACATTTATTAATACTATGGTATTATTTTCATCAGCCCGCGTAGGTCCGATTAGCGTCAGCGTAATCGGACGCATGCCGGACACTGGAAGCCCCAAGCAGATCAAGTCGGAGCACCCGCCCGCCGGAGCCTATCCGGCACCTGCATTACCGAACCGGAGAGTCATCATGCAAATCACCATCACAATCCCGTTGCTCGACCACGAAGCCTGGGCGCTTGCCCAATTCGTCAAGCGTCTCAGCTACCGAGAAATTCGCGATAACGCTGTCGACGAACAGGAAGCAGACAATATGAAATCCGCCATAAACAACCTGCAGAAATCACTAGCCGAATCCGGCTTCAACCCTAGGTAAACCAACATGAATACAACCACCAATAAAAAGGAAGCCAGAGTCATGAAGAATTTTTACATCAGACTGCAGTTGATGAATGGTTCAGCAACATATCGGCCTGTTATCGCATCGACCAAAGCAGAAGCATTTGAAAAAGCGGAAGCCGCTTGTTCATTACCGGTATCAAGCATGGGAGTAGCGCTCGTAACTGATATAGAGCAAAAAGAAGAGGGAATAGCAGTCACAACAATCCTTACCGAGCGACAAATACAAGCCTTTGCAAATTTTCTAGGCCGACTCGAAGCCTGGGCCATTTCCGAATATGCCACAGATCGCGCGGAATTACGCTTAATCAAAGACGGCGTAGAAGCTCTAGAAAAATCGCTCCACGAAGCCCAAAAAAATCAAAACGCATGACCAAGTCAATCAAGAAAGCCCTGCTGGCCAATATAAATAAAGTATTGATTAGCACTCGAGGTGAGGTCGGCAGGGTTTTCTTGATGGGCCAACCATCCTGGAAGCCGTAAGCAGTAAGTCAGGGCAACATGCGCGCCGGCCGCCCGCCGGTTTTTTCTAAGGAACAACCATGCCATCCATCAAAGAGCAAAAACCAAGGATCAAAATCACAAACTGGAGCGATGAGGACAATTTAGAAATCACGCTAAACAATAACCCAGCGACAGATTTACTAGCCGGCGAATCCAAACATTTCGAAATCAAAGCTGGAGACAAGCTAAAGCTTGTGGGCGCTGGTGATGATATCGCGGTTGAAATCGAAAACGAAACCGATCATCACCAATTCTCTTACCACGAAGATGACCAGCACGAAGAAATGCTCGATCACTGGGAATCCGACTGTATCGACCTCGATGCTGGCATCACGCTTCATATCCGTCTCCACCAGCCTACTGAAGAATAGGAGAAAAACATGGACGCCTTAAAACTAAAACCCAAAACCCGGTACCCGCTACATACCCCCGCGCCACGTATCGAGCCGCACTTCAGCGACGCAGACCACGTTATCGTCACCGCGCACCTGCCCGAACTTTTCCTCCAGGCACTCGCCAACTTCCTTAACCGCTTGGAACCGGAAACCATCCGCGCTCACGCAGCCAGTCCGCTAGAACTCACTCACATCAAAGAAGGCTTAGAAACGCTGCAAATCGCCCTCCGCGATGCACAAGCCATTCCGGCCCCGCGCCTCCCTGAAAATATCTACCATGGCCCGGCAGAAACCGCCCCGCCAGACGCCATGGAATACATCAATATCGTCCTCGATCGCACAGCGCAACGCCACGGCGTCGACCAACAAGATTTGATGGCCGCCAAAAGACTAGCATTACATCATTTAAAAGCCGGCGCCACAGCAGCCCATGCCCATTCTGAAGCCCTAAAAATCATCAGAAACCATCAGACGGCCCCAGCCGCATAAAGGAGAAAAACATGATCCGCCTATCGGACCAAACAATAAAAGAAAACATCGCTTTAATCGTCATTGATTTTTCAAGATATATGGTTCTGCAAGAAACATACGCCAAGGTTTTCGAGTATGAAAAACGGACCGGTAAAATTTTCGGGGATGAAGAAGAGTGAGTAAACCTTTACGTGTTTTAAGTCTTGGTGCCGGGGTCCAGTCATCAACATTGGCGCTAATGGCAGCCCATGGCGAAATCGAAATGCCCGATTGTGCGATTTTCGCTGATGTTCAAAGTGAGCCCGCCTCGGTTTATATTTGGTTGGATTGGTTGGAAAAGCAACTACCGTTCCCAGTTTATCGGGTGTCGGCTGGTGTGCTAGCAGATACCGCTCTACAAGTTCGAATTTCGAAGAGTGGCACCCATTACCAAAAGTCGTCGCCGCCCGCCTTCATAATTGATGATTCTTTTGCTGTTGGCTTATTAAAGCGGCAATGCACATCCGATTTTAAAATTACACCGATAATTCGCAAATTGCGCGAGCTTGGAGGCAAAGAATCTGGTGTTTCTCAGATCATCGGAATTAGCTGGGATGAGCGGATCAGGATGAAGCCTGCTCGTTATTCATGGATCACAAATACTTACCCTCTAATCGATCATCGCATTACTCGCACACAGTGCAAAGAGTGGATGGCAGCTAAAGGCTATCCAGAGCCGCCCCGGTCTAGCTGCTATATCTGCCCATATCGCTCTTCGGATGAATGGGTTCGCCTGCAAACTAATGAACCTGAATATTTCGATAAAGCGATAACTTGGGAAAAACAATTCCAAACAACAATGCATCAAGTGTCTGGATTTCGCGGAACGCCTTTTTTAAATCGCGAATGCAAACCTCTTGATCAAATTGATTTTGCATCGCAATTGATAAGTCATCAAGTTGATTTATTTGGACAAGAATGCGAAGGAATGTGTGGCGTATGAAAACGAAACTTATCGTAGACATCTTCGCCGGGGGCGGCGGCGTCAGCACCGGAATCTACATGGCCACTGGCCGCCATCCCGACATTGCGATCAATCATAGCGACGACGCACTTTCCATGCACCGCGTCAACCATCCGAAAGCTCGGCATTTTATTGCCGATGTATACGAGGTTTGTCCGTTAGGGGCTACCCAGGGCAAGCCAGTTGGTTGGTTGCATATGAGCCCCGATTGCCGTCATCACAGCCAGGCCGCCGGTGGACAGCCCCGCAGCAACAAAATTCGCGGACTCGCCTGGGTAGGTTATCGCTGGGCCGGGCAGGTTAAACCCGACGTAATCAGCTTGGAAAATGTTACCCAGATTTTGAAATGGGGCCCACTGATTGCAAAACGCTGTAAATCTACCGGGCGCGTCATCAAGTTGGATGGAACAGTAGCATTACCAGGCGAACGTGTACCCGTTCAAGAGCAATACCTTATTCCCAATCCAAAACGCGCAGGCCAAACGTGGCGCCGGTTTACTGCCGCCATTCAATCGCTAGGCTATTCACTGGAAAGCAAAACGCTTTGTGCGGCAGATTTTGGAGCACCCACCACCCGCGAGCGCTTATTTATGATCGCGCGACGGGATGGTAATCAAATAGCTTGGCCTGAACCTTCCCATTTTAAAAAACCCACAAAAGAGCAAACTAAATGGCGAGCCGCAGCGGAATGCATTGACTTCAATATTCCCTGTCAGAGCATTTTCGACCGCAAAAAACCCTTGGCTGACGCCACAATGCGCCGGATCGCCAAGGGATTAAAACGCTATGTGCTGGAAAGCGCGGATCCGTATATCGTTCAAATCGCACATTACGATGGCCAGAACCGAACGCACTCAATACATAATCCGCTCAAAACTATAACAGCGGCCACCAAAGGAGGAGAATTCGCAATGGGCGTTCCAGTGATTGTGCCTGCAACCCACCAAGGCGCGGACAGGGTTAATGACATACAAGAACCATTAAAAACGGTGACGGCTGCACATCGCGGCGAAATGATGCTATCGACTCCAATTCTCGTAAAATTTAGGGCGGAAAGTTCGGGATCGTCAATTGAAGATCCAACCGCCACAATAACAACTGAAAACAGATTGTGTACGTTATCGCCAGAGCACGAAGAGAAAGCGCAACGAGTGGCCGCCTTCCTAATGCATTACTACACAGAAGGTGGAAGCCAGCACGGATCGCTAAAAAATCCAATGGCGACCATCACCACCAAGGACCGACTCGCTCTTGTCACAGTAACAGTAAACGGTACACCGCACGTCATTATCGATATCGGCCTGCGCATGTTGCAACCTGCGGAACTGTTCAGAGCGCAGGAATTCCCTGACACCTACGGCATTGAGCAAGGTCACGATGGCCGAAAGTTTTCAAAAACCATACAAGTAAGGCTATGCGGCAACAGCGTCCCACCACCTTTAATGGAAGCGATTGTTCGCGCCAACATTGATCAAGCTGGTTATTTGAAATGAAAGAAAAACCCATAATATTTTCAACGTCTATGGTCCAGGCTATTCTCCACGGCAGAAAAACTCAAACCCGGCGTATCGTTAAGCTAAAACTAAACAAGGATGGCGAATTTCTACACGCAAACAATCATGACTTAGCGCATAAAGAAATCATTGAATTTAGGCAACAAACTGGCCGATGGTTTGGTTTGTCCGGATACAGCACGCTGGCTTATTCAAATTGCCCCTATGGAGATATTGGCGATAGGCTTTGGGTGCGTGAGGCATTAATAGAGTCGTTTGAAAAAGGTAAAGGCACAGTCACTCGGTACGCAGCTGATGGAGCTGATTTGTGTTATGGGTGGGATTACCATGTCAGAAAAAGACCATCAATCCATATGCCTCGCTGGGCCAGTCGTATCAACTTGGAAATCACCAGCATCCGCGTTGAGAGATTGCAGGATATTAGCGAAATTGATGCGCTTGCAGAAGGTGTTTCCGACAATATGGGGATTCGCTTTCAATCTGGAGACGATACACCAATAGGCATGTACGCAGAGCTATGGGAATCAATTCATGGGCAAGGCTCGTGGGATGCTAACCATTGGGTTTGGGCAATTGAATTTAAAACGGTATCAGTATGAAGCCATCAGATTATCTAAAAGAAATTCTAGACACACTACGCAGCCAAGAACGAGATAACCGGCTGTGGTCAATTGACGATCTGCAATGGTATTTCGACGTAGCGCAAGCGCAAGCCTACAAAATAGCTAACCATCCAACTTTCCCAAAACCGATCAGAGCGCTAGAAAAAGGCCAACCGCGTTGGAAACCGGAAGAAGTTAAGGGGTGGGCGGAAACCCGAAAAAGTGCTGCGTGATTATTTTGACTGGATCAATTTTGGATCATAAACCCTGCATACTGCATTCTATAAGGGTTTATGGTGCCGAGGAGAGGACTTTTTTATATTATAGTCCTTTTTATTGTTTTATATTTCTCTATATTTTTTATCGCCTTACGTTGATTAGAATCTAAATTTTGTTATTCTTTTATGGTCTTTTTTATTCTTTGTGGATCAAAATTGGATCATGGCAACATTTACAAAGCGCGGCGACAGTTGGTACGTACGAGTTAGAATCAAAGGCATCAGTAGGGCGGGCAGCTTTCCGACAAAGGGGAAAGCTCAAGCCTGGGCCACGCAAACCGAAGCGGATATTTTAGCTGGAAAAGCAGAACAGGCCCCCAGTACAAAAACATTGGCCGAGGCATTCGACCGATACGCCGAAGTTATTTCCCCCACTAAACGCGGATCCAGATGGGAAATTATTCGATTAAATAAATTCAAATCCCTGCCGTTTGCTTCTCATAAAATAGGGGAGGTCACTACACCCACGCTAGCCGAATGGCGAGACGAACAATTGAAAACGCTAAAATCCAGTAGCGTAAACCGCGAAATGAACCTGCTTGCATCCGTCTTTGAAATCGCGCGGCGCGAATGGAAATGGATAGAGATAAATCCGATAAGAGACGTAACCCGGCCAGCCCAGCCGAGGCACAGGGAAAGACTTTATAATACAGACGAAATAACTAAAATCACCAACCAACTTGGATATACAAAAGCCAAGCCGGAAACGAAACAACAAATCATTGCAGCAGCCTTTCTGTTCGCACTCGAAACCGCCATGCGCCGCGAAGAAATTACCACACTAACATGGGATCGTGTCAGCTTAAACGATAGATTCATCACGCTGCCGATGACCAAAAACGGCGAGGCCAGAGACGTCCCGCTCACGACAAAAGCGGTCGAAATCTTAAAAAAAATGCAGCACCTGGAAACACCGTTTCCGGTCGATAAAGATGTCCTGTCGACATTATTCCGCCGTGCCTGCAACGATACGGGCATAAAAGACGCTCACTTCCACGACTCCAGAGCCAACGCCATCACCGCATTATCTCAGCAGCTCGATATACTGGAATTGGCTAGAGCAATAGGGCATAGGGATGTAAGAAGCTTACAAATTTACTACCGAAAGACAGCGGCAGATATTGCTAAAAAACTCCGCTAATGCCGCACTCCCAACCCCAAAGCCAAAGGATTCCCCGTCTCACCCTCAGCAATCGCCTGCACCCCAGACCAAGTATTATTAATCTGTACAGCCGGCAATCCCATCGTTTCCCCAAGCTCCGTAACAAAAGCCTTCCTAAACTGCTTATCAAACTCCCCTTGCCAACCCTGTTGAGCCAACGCCGCCGTATCGTACACAAGACGCAACCCCGTAGGCCCATTGTAATTATCCAAACCGTTCGAAATCATAGACCCCATTTCCCGGCCGCCGGCAAACAACCCAAACAAAAAGGAAAATTCCTCTTTCAAAGCCCTAGCCCACACCTCATCGTCATCACCACCGCCCACAGTAGGCGTCAGCAAATCTTTCAGCAACCAAGTTAGCTGCGGCACCACCACCAGCAACAACAGCATATCCACCCCGGTTTTCGCCGTCTCACGCGCCGCCGCGTCTTTATTCTTATTCACCTTGTACGACAAATAGACGTTATTCAATGTCATATTCATAAACGAATAAAACGCCGTAAACAGTTTGATCAGCGCCGGCCCGCGCTCGATCCCGGACTGATCGACCGTTTCGCCGCCGCCTTGCGAATCTTTTACCGCTTGGTCAGCCAGCGACACCGCCAAATCATGGTCATTCGGATCCGCATCCAGCGCCTTCAAATAGCCACCCCACCAAGTCGGAATATCCGCCAACAACTGCGCACGCACCAGCAGCCAATACCCATAGCGGCTCATAAACTCCTTAAACCCACTCGGCCCGTTCATCTGCGTGGCTAATTCATGCAGATCCCGAAAGCGGTTCTGCGTACGCTGCTGAAGATAAACCGAAAACTGCATAGCCTCTCTTGCCGACTCAATCGGACTGGACGCGTACTTAGTCACCCCTTGGCCCCACCACTTCCAGCCCAATCGCGGAATAGAGTTAACCACGCCTATCGGCTGCAACATCGCCGTTTTCACCGAGAACGCCAGCGCCGACAGCGTCACCGATTGCCGCAAATACCCGGCCCAGCGTTCCAGCTGGTGATTTAATTTAGTCTGGCCCAAAATAATATCATTGCGCCAGGCCTCAAACTCTTCATGCACCGTCGGACCGTAATAGTTGGACATCGCTTCAAAGATGGACCGGTCCCGCAACAACCGATTCATATCAATAACCCATTCATGCCAAGCCAAGTCATGAATTACATTGCTCACACCAGAATAAAGCCCCTGAATATTCAGCAGCAAAGGCCGCCCGTTCAGCTCTTCCACCCGAGTCTCCAAATGCCCCCGCCGAGTCGCCGCAGCAGAAAACGCCGCTTTCATCGCATCCTTTAAATCCTGGGTATTGGAATTTTGCCGAGACATCAAATTCACACGCGGATCAAACACCACCGGATAATATCCGCCTTTCAATGTTACGGTCTGGCCGTCCGCTGTTTTAATAGTGATAGGCCGCGCCTTAATCCACAACGGCCCTTTAATCCCTAACCGCTTCTGCTTAGCCTCAATCAGCGGTCGGTACATTTCAAAATGATTCCAAACCTGTTGCGCCGCCAATACCTGATCACTAGTCAACGTCTCCAACACATCCATCACCTGCCGGGGAGTCAACCGCTCAGCCACGTTCGCAATCCCGCCCTGCATCAACCGGCTCATGTTCGATTCGTTGCCCACATTCAGCAGCACCGCAAAACGTTCCATAAAATTCAGCGACACGCCCGGAATGCTGGCGATTTTCCGCCCCTTACCGACCTTATCCATCACCGGCACCTTAGCCAGCACCGGCCGCAATATAGCATCCAGGGCGGCTACAGCATCACTCTTCAACCCAGTTTCATACGAAGCCCGCTCATTCGCCGGCATCAACATATAGCGCCACAGCGCGCCGTTATCCTTACCGCCATCCATAATCCGGATCCAGATCGGTACCCGGATATGCGCAATGCCAAAGGAATAAATTTTCTGCCCCCAACGGCCAATCAAATCGTTCGCGGACCTGACATTTTTCCCGCCCTTGCCGCCGTGGTCGACAATCTCCGCGTGGATATCATCCCGAATCTCTTCAAAGCTTTTCTTATCCAGCGCCGTTAACATGCGATGCTTAAGCCGCCCCAACTGCTCGATAGTTTGCACGGTATCGTACAAACCGCGCATTTCTTCAACCGTCGCATCTTTGTAAGACTTCACGGAGCTTTTATCGATCAAGTCCGCCAATAACTTAATCTGCTCTTCGTCATCCGCATAAATCAAATTACCGTTGCTATCACGGCTTTCAATCGCCGCCAAATACTCGGCCATCGCCTCCGCATTCAGCAAGGTTTCAGAAATATATGGCACCTCGCCCTCAGCAAGCCGCGCCTGCACCCAGCCACGCAACTTAGATACCTTGTCGATTTTCGCGCCCGACAGCTGCCGGAAGTTATACTTATCCAGCAAGCCCCTAATTTCATCGGCATAATCGAAATCGATTTTTTTCAAATCGCTGGTGTAAAACTTCTTAAAGTAGCGGACAAACTTATCAATATCATCCTGCGCACTAAACGCCTCACGCGCCGCATAAAAATTGATTTGCTGATTACGCTTTTCCGCTGCCGCCGTTTTAATATCGCCCGCTTTTTCCGCACTTGACGACGCAGCCGCCGCCCGCGACTCAGCGCGTTGATACTGGCCAGGATTCAAATCCCGCACCTTCAACTTGGCAATCAGCTGCTCAGCAAAGGCTTTGGCCGCCTGCATCAATAGCTTTTTCTCCCCG
>Ga0265327_10001218_pt1 | contig 34659 bp, 28 predicted proteins | sample 41621metaG_FD_202089 | JGI IMG/M metagenome (GOLD analysis project Ga0265327, IMG submission 202089) | Rhizosphere microbial communities from Carex aquatilis grown in University of Washington, Seatle, WA, United States - 4-16-21 metaG | ecosystem: Host-associated > Plants > Roots > Rhizosphere...
TCCGATCAACATTGTCGTAAAGGTTATGGGCGCAGGTTACGACATGCCGCTCATCGATGAGGATGCCAGTTCCCAAATAAGTCCTATTCGGTCCGAATGTGCACTCCAGCTGGCCGATGCAGCTATAAGGAAACTGCGTCGTCGGTGACACCCGTCTTCGGGTGTCACCGGGTGGATCGAATATCTTAGCTAGCCGACCAGGATCACTAGCCACCAACCACTCCAAGAGACGAAAGCGCGAATTCTCTCATTCAAATCGCCGAAGGAGTTCAGTGTATTCTCCCGCAAATCGCCTATATCTTGTCGCCAGCGTACGTTGATGGCCGCCGAAGCTGTGGGCTCGTCCACCACTCTGCTGCACATCCTCAGTAAGAGACGTTCTGCCCAGATAATTGATGATCTCGGCATAGGTCTCCTTGTCAAGTTCGCCGCTCTCAACATCTCGTGATGCATCTCTTACGACCCGATCTTGGGCTGCCTTCTCAAGCTTGAGGCGCTCTTGCATGCGTGCGATCTTTCCCGCAGTGACACAAGGTTCGCCGGGATCACCAAGATCGAAGAAGAATTGATCTGTTTCGTGACCACAGGTGACGGCGATCACAATCGAACTCGGTATGCGCGCCGAAGTGCGCCCGACGTACTCGAGCTCACGACTCCAATGAATCGTCTGGTTAAAGTAGGAGGCCTGATAGGCGCCATTGACCGAGAATGACCACGGGAGCACGCTTCCGCCCCCACTCGGTGGCGGCGGAGGGGCTGGATTTGGCTCGATCTTGAATAGCCCTTCGCCGGCCGCCAACTGTTGGTTCATGCTCTCGAACAGAAGCTTTCCCTGCTCGAATAGCTGATTGCCCGGGTCCTTTTGATCGCGACTGCCTTCAATGTACTTGATCGTGACGATCTCGCTCTTCACTAGGTCTTGCATGACCCGGGTGAATGAGGAATCACCAAGTTTAAACCACGCAATCTGGGCGCTGGCACTGAACGTCTCCCGCACAAAGCGCCATACCTGGCTTAGGTCAGCCGAAATCTCCACGCGCCATGGATCTCCCACTAGCTCGGCACTGCCGTTGATGGACAGGGCGAAATCAGAGTTCGGGAGACCGTCGCCGCCCCCGGCGGCAACAATATTAGCAAATAGCTGAGCAAACCTTCCCGATCCGTTAGCAATGTTGTATGCGGCGCTTGTTCCTACCTGGATGTACGTCGGAAACACCGATTCGCCGTCCCTTGCAACACCTAGAGTTTGGGATGCGAACACCGGAGTCACTTCAACGTCTTGCAGAATTAATGGAATCAGCTGGGGACGCGCGACGTCATAGATCTCACGAATACTTTCCTCAAGCGCCCTTTTCTGGACGGAGGTGCAGTCGAAGATCACCTGGCCAGACATGACTGCTCCAACCTGACTCAGGATTTCTCCAGTCGTGCTATCTTGAGCAAGGTATGGGTCACCTATGCCCCAATAGTGGACACTGAATGCTTCTAGGTTGTCCTGCAGCGTCAGGCGAGGTGCCGAAGGAAAGTAGTGGAATTGCTTGGGGTCAGAGTCATCCTGGTATGCGATTGCTCCAGGGACACTTACCCCTCGACTGATCTTTCCCGCCACGTCCGCCTCCCATGTGCCCCTCACACGAGTTCTATCGATAAGTAAACGCTTGATGTGCTGGCGTGTCAAGAGCAGAATGTGTCGACAGTTCTTACGCTCACATCGACGTGACGTTCGCACGGGCACTCGAATTGGGGATGGAAGTAATGGCGAACGTTCGCAATCTGGACCCCGGCTTGAGAGCATGCTTCAAGGGACATGGGTCCCGGCCGCATTCCCATCAGCGCGCATTTCAGTGGAACGCAATTCAGTTTGACTTCGCTGCTGCGGAAGTTGAGGCCTGTCGGCCTGATTCCGGATACAATCATGCATTGCGTCGGATTGGGCGTGGCTGCACGCTCTGAAATACCGTGGCTCCAGTGGTTCCGAGCATCCGTCTCGACCGGTGACTGAGTACCTATGAGCCGCCCCCCGAGCTCTCTCACATGCACACTGCCCCGATGACTCGACTCGTACGAGCCACGGTGATCCATAGCCGGAGTGAGATCGCCGGCTGATTTCGACGAGGGGCGTCGCAAGTTCGATATCGCGTACCGATGAAGCCGCCGGCCTCGCAATCCGCCATTCGTTCTTCATCCAAAGACGCGCATTGTCGATAAGACCCGCCTCGCGACATCGGTGATCGCGTGATCGGAAACATATCGCGCAGGACTCACCGGACTTTTCCTGGACCAAGCTGACGCCGCTGCCGGATGCCTCCACACTTGTCCGGGAGCACCGAATGTCTCTCGCCACAGGGCTTCGGCTCAGACGTCACCTGGCCCCAAGGTCCGGTCAGCGCCTATTGCACTTTGACGCGTGCTCAGTGGCCGAACATCTTGTCGCCGATGCCTAAGTCTTGATTGACTTCAGCTGCCAACGGTCCGTCACCAGCGCCGGAAGGTCGAATTCATGCCGGAACAAGTTCGGATGCCGATGGCGGCGAACCATGGTGTCCTACATCGTGAGCCATAGCTCCTGTAAGGCAAGCACGTCGAGCGAGTCCACTGCCAAAGTTCGAAGGTTCAGAATCGGTCGCCTCACTGGCAACGCACTTGATTTTCGACCGCCCCTACTTCACACTTCCTCTGGCCGATACCTGAAAGGCGGACTCCTCGGTGGACTTAGCTGACGGATTCACGTACAACCCAAATCCCTCGCCGCCGCCCGCTCCAGCTCCGCCAGCTCCAGCGGGCCCTGGTTTTGGACTTGTGGCTGAGTTGCGGGGAAAGTGGGTCGGTACGGGCTTCAATACGATTTGGAGACCTACCCAGCCGGCCAGCGGACAAGATAGATTTCTGGAATTGAACCGCACTTCGGAGACGGTTGAGTTCTCAGTAGTTTCCGAGCAGATTCCAAATCGTGGATTACTCCAGCCGGACCTCAACATGGGTGGGCTTTGGTATCTCCAGCAGATCACCGACCTTGATCTCCCAACCGGAAACAATGGACTACACGTCGAACCGGGCGTGTGGCTGAACATTCCGGCAACGACGAATCCCGTGGAGTCGGCATCTATCGCGCGCCTCGCTTCGATTCCACACGGGACAGTGATCCTCGCCCAAGGGATTGCCAGCACAGCAGCGGGACCGCCGCTCATTCCCCCTGTCACGATTGATCCCTTCCCGATTGGCAACCCCGCAGCAGCGTCTCCATTCCCGGAGCAGAACCTCCAGACATCGAGTGCTTTCAGAACGCCGAATCTTTCGGCTGAGATAACTCAATCCATGATCGACAATCCTAATGTCTCTCTCGTCGAAGCGAACGTCGGAAAGAACATCACTTCCACCATCACATTGCAGGTGTCGACAATCGACCTGCCCGTGGTGGGCGGGGGAACTCTCGGAACGGCATTCCTCGTCGGAGGAACTTCAGGACCGAACGCCGGAGTCGCCCAGGTCACATCCACATTCTGGATCGCAACTCTGGAAGGCGCTCCGCCATCGGTGCAACTGCAGTACAGCCAGACCGTCTTGCTGAACTTCAACGGATTGAGCTGGCCTCACGTCACGGTGGCAACACTCGATTTCGTGCCCGGATCCGCGGCCTAGCCGAAAGCAATGTCCGACGTCGCGATCCCACGCTGTCGGACTCTTTGGCTTTACAAGAATGGCATCGGACGCGACGCATGAGGATGCTATTCACGTTGGACCGCGCCGCAACCAGTCGCGGCGATCCTTGTTGGATCGGTCAGTGTCCCCTCAAGGGTTCCCGCACGCTGCAGGAGGATCGATAACGACAGCCGGGGTCACAGCACCTGGAAGTGTCGACGAGAAGGGAGCCAACCACGCGCTCCGTCTCGGATGGCTGATGGCCGAGGCCCTCGGTCGACTCCGTCCCGATGGACCTCCATTCGGGAGGACCGATCGCGCATTGAGATCAACTCTGCCGCTTGACGCCGCCGATGAACGCACTCCCGTCGAGATGCAGGTGGAGTCAACGAAGGTGCTCGCGAGCTTGGGGGCCAACATCGACCTGAAAGTCGACGTGGGAATCGACGCGCTTACTGGACAAAGCGCTGCGGACTATCCGAATGTCCAGCCTCAGACTGCATCCGGAGCCCTCAAGTTTCTCGTGAGTCGCCTCCTCTACGCCCGAGATCACGGCAATGATCTCCATGCCACGCTCGGCATGCCGCCACTCACAAACAATGAGATTCCGGGGCTGACTCCCGATTCGGTTTGGAAGCAGACCTCGGATTTCATCTGGGCGTGGGACGCTGCTATCCAAGATCAATTGGCATCGGGGGACTTCGGCACTGCCAGCGCCTATCAGCTCGGACGCGGGCTGGCGGAGAGCTACTGGCTGCTCGATCCGACAGCAGGTGCCGACTCCCCCCGCTCGTGGCAGCACCTCCTTGGGGCGAACCGCATCGCCGCTCTCACTCTTATATGTCGGCGCCTAATGCCTTCCCTTGGAACAGTCACTGCCCCGGCTGTCGAGGCATCGCTAGCTTCGTGGGCCCAGATTGCAATGGAGCCAGATTCCTACGTCAATCCGCGGGAACGACTCGGGGAGCAGCTTCTAGTGTGGCGAGACCTGCTTCTGACTCAGCGTGATCCCACGACATTCGTTGCCGCCAAGGAACTAGCGAAGGAGTCCCGGAGAATCGGACCACTGCTGAAGGCTTACTGGCAGGAATTGTTCATCGGTGGCGTGGCTGCGGCGCTCCTTGGTGTCTCTTTGTTTCTCCTCCCACATCTGAGCGGAGCAGTTCTTGCTCCCCTCAGTGCCCTCGGACTGACGGCCACCGGACTCGGCACCAAAGCCAAGGCGACCATTCAATCCGTGGGAGACCGAGTTCGAACGGAATTGGCTCAGGATGTGGTCAACACGGCCGTCCTGGTCATGCCACAGCACAAGACTTCCTCAGGAATTCTGGGTTTCGGCACACGCACTGCTTCGGAGGAGACGATGGTTCCCGCCTACCGTCCGTAGAGCCGGGTGAGCCGGGTGAGCCGGAATCCAAGCCGAGCCGATCGGCTGCGGTGCCCTCCGTCTGATCATGCGAGCAATCCAGCCTGGATCAGTCGTTTGGCAATTACACCCACGGGTGCGACTCCTGCACCACCGCTTCGGGTGCTCACCGAATGAATCCTTGAGCATTGCCAGACGGCGACCGATTCGACAGTTCACCTGCCCCGACCGTTGGCGGCAATATCCGAGATTCGAAGAGGAGCAGGGCAGTCGATGTCGGGGGATCCCGGACAGACACGGCCGACGAACCAAGGAGTCAACCCAGGCTGTTGCCTCCCCATCGTAATGTCGAGATCACTCGCCACCCGGAACACAATCGCATTCAGCATCCAATTGCATTCACAGGGCCGCGATCGGCGCGCCTGACGTCTCGCCTAGTCGTGGCAGGACCGGAATCGGCCAGCCTCCGCATTCGAAGCGGTAGCGGCGCCAAGTACTGATGCGAGATGCAAAGGAAGGTCTGGGTGGGTGCGAAACGCCTAGCCGCGAGTGCGCGGTATCCCGGCCTTCTGCAGCACCGCAGCGCTCACGCCGACAGCGCGCCAAGCCGGGTACGACAGTCCCTTGCGGTCGCCGTACGATGCTGCCACCTTCACAAAGTCCTTCTCGAGGTCTGACAGATCCACTGAGGCGTCGACGGAATTGACCTCCGCTTCGAGGTTCATTCGCTCCTGAATGAGCAGGAGCCGATCATGTGGCGCGGCCGTCACCAATTGCTCGTCAATCGAGGCCAGGCGCTTGTTGATCGAGTCCGGCGTCCGCCTACGTCCACGACGGGGTTTGGCCATCTCCAGAGCGTCGAGGTAGTTACGCACGATACGACCCTCCTCCCGTCCCTTAGCCAAGGCGAGCTTGTGTGCGCTCGACATCGAGGTCTTCTTCGCCGAGGAGGTGGACACTTTCGCAGTCGCTGTAGCCATGCACGGAGTATCCCACAGAAGTAAACAGATATTGCAATCTTCGGGTCAAGTGGATATCGCGCAATCCCCGTTGACACCTATTCATTGACATAGGTGTAACACATTCGAGCCTCGATTCGTTACCCGAGCAATCGGTCGCGCCATCGGCCCTGCGATACCGGACGTTCCAGGATCATTGGTCGGTGCACGGCAAGAGTGCGCCGGAGCAGGCGGGCCTCAGCAGATTCGACTGGCATGTCGTGCCCGAGCAGACACGTCCACACTCGCAACTCGACTTCAGGCAATCGACGGAACCGATGCCAGAGTTGACCGAATCGTGACCTACGGCTTGCGCCAGAGCCCGCCGGGCGAGCTTCGGTACCCGGGGGCTTCGAACTCCGACTCGTCGATTTCGATCTCAGGCCCGACAATCTGAGAAGCCAGGCAACACTTCGTGGCATTCAGCCACTGCCGGCTCATCGGTCCGATGCGGAAGCCAGCCGGGCGGACTTGCTGGAGAACTTGCTGAATCTGCCGGTACATCGGAAAGCGGGCTGCGAGTGCGTTGAGGACCGATGCGCGCACTGGGGTGAGGTACTGGGGATTCGTTCGCCCGGCAAGGGCAGTCGTCGTTACTGTCGGGCTTGCGACCATCAGAGCCAGGTCGACCGCCAGGGAGGTCTTCCCAGGGTCAACGTTCTGATTGACGCCCATTGCATTGACAAACACGGGGTTGGTCGTCACGGGCGCAGACGAGAACGGCAATGGTCGGAAGGCGTACTCACCCAACTCGCCTGGTGGAATGAATGCCATGGCCTCCGTCGACCCGACATACCCCCGACCGAAGCCATTGAGAAACCAGATCAAGCGCTGATAACCCGACGCATCCACGTACGTGACCTGCTTGTGGCCGGCAATCCGCACAGCTGCGTGGAGATTGGGCAGCGCGGTGGGATCGAGTCCGCTCGGACATGCCGGCGGATGCGGATTGACCGGGAACTGGTTGGCGTCCTGCATGCCGATCTGCAGGTAAAGGCAGGCGTCCGTCGTGCCACCCGTCAGATCGAGAAGCAGACCTTCACCCGGCAGAGGACACGGTGACGAATCGGAACTGTCGCCGAGGATGTTCTCCAGGAGTTCGACAGTCAGTCCCGGTGCGCCGAGCTGGGAGTCCTCGGCCGAGTAGATCATGACGTTCATGCAGCCGAGATACGGTGCAGCGACGAGTCGCTTGCCGTCGACAATCAGACCTTGGAGTGCCCACGCAAAGTAGTCAGAGATGTCGGCTTCGGGCATCGGTTGGAGGAACTTCATCGCCATGAAGTACTGGGCGAAGATCGCGTCGAATCCGAAGACGTCAAGGGTTGGTGGTGGATCACCGGCATAGCAGTCGTATTGGATGAAATTCAGTGCGACGTCCGGGTGGACAAGCATCCATGCGGTCTGCACGGTCTCTTCGTACCAAACTGGGTCGGGCACATAGGGATACAAGGCGACATTGAGGCTGGTGGTGTCGCTGGGTTCTGGGACCGCATTGGAAAGGGCCCAATCCCTTCCCCATCCCGGTGGTACCGGAGATGGGATTCCGTTCACCACTTGCTCCGACCTCATCCCTCGAATTCGAACACCGATCGACGCGTCCCCTGGACGGCCACAGGCGCTTGGGCCGCCGTCACAAGAATGCAAACCCCGTCCACTGCGGCTCCCGGGGCGTGATTGGGCGTACTGACGAGTCACGGCGTGCTCCAAGCCAACGGTTTGACGCCTTGCCAGCTCGCGGCGCTGGCCGGCAGGTGATCCAAACGGGGACAAGGTCGAACTATTGCGACTGCGCCTCGGTCTCATTGAGCGTCTTACGCCGCCGGACCCGCACCCTGATCCTTCTGGCTAGTGTCATCACCAGGTCCCAGCAGAACCTGAGTAGCTCTCGAAATAAGCGAACGAAAGGTGCTCTCCTTGTAACCCGTGATGAAGGCGACAAGGAAGAACACGGTGCGACTGTCCACTCCCTTCAGCTGGGGCGAGGTACCCGTACTCCGAATCACCGTGATGAAGATGAGGTAGGACACCGATCCGACAATGGCGCCAACGATTGGGCGCAAGATGTGCCACCAGGTGTAGGAGGCCTTCCATTCTTTCCAGTGAGATCCGATCCCCACCAAACTGACCGTCACACCCCCGAGAGCCCCCCACCACACGATTCCCAATGGGATAGGGCCGGCCTGAAGCGGAATGTTGTTCTGGATCGTTCCAATGTCGTGGTAGAGCGGAACCGTACTCATCAACACTGCGAGCCATCCCAGAATCAGCACCGGCACAAACCACGGCATCGGGACGGTCGATTCGTCCGGTATCGGATTGGGCCCACCCGACGCGGCCTGTACTGAAGATTCGGCCGGCGGGCCATCGCCTTCTCCAGCTCCTGGAGTGACTCCCTCAGCCGGCCCACTCGATACTCCGGACGATGCCACGCCGCCGGTCGACGTCAACCTGGAGTCAGACACCTCAGAACCCCTGACTCTCAGCCGATATCCGTGCTCCTCGCTGACCCGCCTTCATTTGCTCAGTGTCGCCACAGTGACATGTGGCCACCGGAGCCCATTGAAGTCGAGCATCACCGTCTGCGTGTATTGAAGTTGCAGTCGGTCAGGCTGTCCGGGCTCGCTGATGGTCTCGATCCAGAAGATCGCCGACACGAGACTCGCCAGCGCATTCGCCTGGGCGGCGTTCGCTGCACCGCCCTGCAGGAACGCTGTATTCGATGTCCCACCCCCAGGCACCGGAGAATCGTTAGTGGCGATGATCAATGCTGTCGTGTGTTTGATCGTCTGCCCAGCGATGACATCCTGCAAGACGCTGTTGGGGTTCTCCACCATCGCTTGCGTGATCGATGGATCCTTCTGGCGAAATGCAGTGTCAGTGGCCAGATTGAGCTCTGTGAAGGTTCCCTCGGCCTGGGCGAACGTCCCCTTTGGGGGGGGACCTCCATTGAGGCCGAATGGGATGATGTCGTTGTCGACGATGATCGGTGGACCGTCGACGTCAACGACCGTGCCCTGAGCCAGAATCGTCGTGCCATGGGGAATTGACGCCATCCGCACGATCGTTGGACCTTCCAGCGGATCCGTAGTTTGCGGCACGACCGCCCAGATCCCGGGTTCGTTGTGGAGGCCGGATCCATCTGCGCCGGAAATTTGCTGGTCATACGTCACCCCGAACATGTTGATGTCCTTCTGCAACAGCCCCCGATTGGGAATCGGGCCGTTGATCTCAGTGAACACGAGGCTTTCTGTCGTTGCATTCAGCTCAAGGAACCGATCCTGGGGAGATGCTGGAAAATGGGGACGCCAGATGGCGTTGAAGCCGACCCCAGTCCAGGTTCCAACGAGTGCATCGAGGGGATGAGGGAGGGCGTCCGTCGGCGGAGTGCCTCCCCCGGGATACACGCCGCCAGAAGGAATCGCCGGCTTTGGTGCGTAGATGAACTGAGGGTCTGTTGCGTTTGCTGGTCCCACCTGTGCAGCCTCTCTTTCAACTGTAGTCCGCTGAGACGAAAGTCTCCGCCTACTTTTGAATTCTCTGAATCTCCTGCGGCAGTACTAATGCTTGGGTATAAGACACTCTTTCACGAGAGTCAAGCAAATTCATTGCAACACTTCTGCCCACTTCTTTTCTAGGTCGCGGCGCCCTATCTTGCTGGCCATAACCAGCTTGAACAATGCAATTAATTGCTCGATTCAGAGCTAAATTGTCAATCGACCTGCCATTCGTTCTCTCTGATCGTTCACCCACCGCCGGTTTCCACGATGTGCTGCGCGAACCGGTCGGCCAGCGCCGCAATCGTGAATGAAGGATTTGGTCCAACGGGGCCAGGCATGACAGAACCATCAGCGATGACGAGCCCCGGATAGCCGAACACCTCGCCGAACTTGTTGACGACGCCGTCCTCTTTGCCGACGGCCATGGAGCAGCCGCCCACTGGATGCACTGTGATCAGTCTCTTTCGCAGGTGCCAGAGGGGGTCCTTCACAAGTTCGCCACCCAGCTCTTGCGCGATCCGCTGCATCGTCTCGATCACCCGCGAGAAGTACTCACTCGAACTTGCCGACTCCAGCTTCAGCGAGAGCATTCCGTCGCTGCCCAATCCCATCACGCCGTCAGGAGTATCCATTCCCATCCCGAGCAATGGGAGGAGACTGGACGACGTGTGTGCGTCTCCAATCAGACGTTCAAGGGCTCCGTCGAGATCTGTCTGCTGACTTCGCGTGAGCCGTCCGAGCAGACGCTTCGCTGCGAACTTCAAGGCCCTGACCAGCGCTCCAGGTTCGTCGGCCACCTCGGCCAACCAATCGACAAACCCGGGGTAGCCGCCGTCCTGCACGTAGAATCCAGGACCATCTCCGCCGTCATCCACGTCGGGAACGCGCACCGTGGACGTGATGACGCTTCCGTGACTGGGATCCAGCGGTCGCGCCACCCTCTTCCCCTGAACCTGCTCGTGGGCACTACGAACGATTCCCAAGAAGTCGCCATTACCTGAGACGAATTGCCCGAGGCGATCGGACAACCCAGGGAACTGCCGACGATTCTTCAGCAGGAGGAATCCGGTTCCGAATGTCCCCGCAGACAGGATGAGTCTCGTGCCCGTGATCCTCTCGACCGGCAGTTCCAAGGGAGCCGACGGCAGTCCCTCGTCTTCTGCACGGTGACGAACGAAGTCGACGCGATACCCTCCACCGTCGAGCGGAGCGACTGCCCGGACTTCGCAGCGATCCCATAGCTCTGCGCCAGCCTTGGCTGCCTCGGTGAGGTAGTTGTAGTCGAGGGTGTTCTTCGATCCGAAGTTGCAGCCCACATCACACTCTCCGCAGAGGCGGCATGTTGACCGCGTTCGATGGTGGAGATTGTCAGTTGTCCTTCCATTCTCACCTCGAATCGGTTCGCCTGGGACGGGATCTTCACCCGGCTGAGCAAAGCTCACGGCAAGAGGAGGGAGACTCCACTCCAGACCCGCTCGGGCTGCCGCATCCCGGAATGCTTTCGTCTTAAGTGTCTCTGAATACGGTGACTTGTCGAGTGGGAAGTGTTGCGGCTTCAACATTCCCTCGACGTTGTCGTAGTGGGGGTCCAGCTCAGCTCGGGTCACCGGCCACGCACGAGATGATCCATCCACCCTGCGCTGGACAAACCACTGCTCGTCCTTCCGGATGAGAACGTTGGCATAGATGAGTGAACCGCCGCCGAGTCCGGCGGAAACCACGCCGTCGATGCCGTCAAAGCTCCAGACTTGAAAGAGCCCCTGACGACCCGAACTGGGATCCCAGAAGTTGTTTCTCATCTCCCGCGGGGAGCGTGCGAAGGATCCAGGGGGATACCTCTTTCCTCGCTCGAGCACGCACACAGTGAGTCCGGCAGTTGCCAAGCGATAGGCCATGACCGAGCCGCCGAATCCCGACCCAACGATCACCGCATCGAAATGTGCTCCCGACATCACGTGTTCTGCCTCTCGCTGGCACCTGCCAGTTGCAAGCCTGAGCGAACAAGTCGAGGAAGTAGCTCGTGGCGCTGTCCGACGGCCTCGGCCAGCGAACTGGACAGATCGGACCACGGAGGGTCCTCAAGAGAGAGCCGATCTTCTAGCTCCAAGCGAAGGGGACTCGGGGTGGCGTCGGTGATAGGAGCGAATTGGACTCGATAGTCCGCGGCACCGTTGGCCTGGTTGTAGATCCGCAGCGTCTCGACGTGGCACTCTTCGTCGACCACCACGACTGAGGCACCTTGGAGTGCAGCTGGAATTTCCGTGTCGACGACCCAACCGCCAGTATTGACAATCGATACTGCCTGCCCGAAACCGCGAACCTGGCGAGTTGCCTCGAACGGCTTGTGCGTGTGGCCGAAGACGAAGTGCACCTTGCGATCGGCTCCAGATGTCCGTTCCCGATTTAACTGACGGAGCAGCGGCTCTTCGAGATAGCTGTCAAGCCCGGCATCAGCCGACGCCGACAGTAAGACATTTGGATTCGATCGCTCGCGAGACCGCGCCAATCGGGCGAGGCGCCGTAGTGCCAGCGATGCTGCGCATCGGGCCGCAGGACGAACCGCCGACGGGACTCGATTGCCAAGTGCGCCTCCCAAATTTCCACACAGCGCACCCAGTGCCCGCTCGTCCTGCAACATGTCATAGATCAGTCCGACGTCCTCGCCGGCCTCGCCGGACCGGCCCAGCGTGGACCAGAAGAAGTCGATCCAGGCGAAGTTGTCGCCCTCCCAATCCCATATCTCTCTTCCAATGGGCTGATTCGGGAAGAGGGCCGATCTCGCAAGCGACATCAGTCGGTAGAGAGGTTCGACAAAGTGACCGTGGTGAAAGATGGCAATGCGTGCGCGATCTGGACTTTCGAAGGCAAAGTTGGGGTACACGACTCTGACCACCGCGTCTCCACCCGTACGCCGATTGACGAGCGCGGTCAGGAGCTCCGACTCAGGCGGTGGAGCATCATCCCGGGGAAAGAGACGCGTAACGTGCCAGGGAGGCTCAATCTCGCACTGCCCTGTGACCGTGGATACATACTCGGCGTATTGCCGCTCGCGAGCGGTTTCCCACACATGGTGATCGTGATTGCCAGGAACATAGACGATCGTCCTGTCGAAGATCGGCTCGGAACCCCCGAAGGCCAATTCAATGAAGTTGTCGAATACCATGGCGGCGACGTTGTCCTGCGCCAGAGCCATTTCTAGAATGTCGCCATTGAGGATTAGTACAGGTTTGGCTCTGCCGCGAGGACTGTTGACGAGCTCACCCAAGCATGCGACGAGAGCCTCGAGAACGGGTCCGTGGGTCAGTGGATCGACCTTGCTTTCGCCGCTCCGAACATGACTGAGCACGCTGTTCTCGGCGCCGAAGTGTGTGTCCGAAATACACACGAAGCGAATCTCACTCACGGCGTCCACGCCGAACTTCGATGTCGTCACGTTCGCTTGCAGGGCACGGGTCGATATCGTCCATGGAGCTACCGCTTCCGGAGAGTGGCCACTGAGATGTGGGGCCAACGGACGCCAATGAAGTCCAACACCACCCGTTGGACGTACTGCAACTGGAGGTAGTCCTCGCCACCTGGATGAGTGACGGATTCGATCCAGAAGGTGGCGTCCAGTTGAATTGCGTTTGCATTTGCCGCTACGAATGGAATGCTGACGATTCCGCCGACGGGTGTAGTCGAAATCTGCAAGACCACCGTGTCGCCAAAGCAGTTCCCCGCTGCCCGCTGGTTCTCGATCTCCGCCCGGAGAACACGTGTTGGATCCTTCACTACCTCGCTTCCCTGAAGGCCAGGGGGAAGGCCTGCTGGCTCATCCCGACCCAGACATGCCCTGAGATGGTCGGCGTCGGCTTCCGGCGACATCGAGGTCTCATTGAGCTGCGGGACGGGCCCGGTGAAGGGATTAGTCTCTACTGGCGCAATGATCGGACCGCTTCGGAGCCTCACCGCTGTCGACGACTGAGCCAGAACTGACGTGCCATCAGGGAACGCTGCTTGTCGGACGTACGTTTCCTGACAGACGCTTGGAACTGTCGTTGGCGGAACACGAGCCCAGAGTCCCGGTTCCACGCTAATTGTCGAATCCCTATCTCGATCAGCAACGTGACGGAGATAGTGGAGAGCATGCACCCCGATGTCACCTTGGGCCGAACCGCGAATCGGAATCACACCATCAATTCCTACGAACTCGATCGACTCGTGCGTCGCAGTGAGCTCGAGGGCGAATGGCCGGCCTTCCTGTCCGTCCGGACGAGCAACAAGGTCGAACCCGCTGCCGGACCACTGCCCGCGGAGATCCTCAAGAAGCCCAAGATTGGATTCGACTGTGGCATTGAGTGGACTCGCGTAAAGCGCACCTGACATCTGATCCTCCCTTCTTCAGTTCGTCGACCGATATGGATCCGGCGGAATGGAGGCTCCTCACCATGCCAATCCCGCGCCGTAGGTCCCAACTAAGTCATTCGTCGCAAGGCGGAAGTGATGACAAGCTTCGACTGGCTCGTGGAAGGTATTCCTATGACCCAGTCAGGTCAATCAGGAAGTAGCTGTTCGGAAGTTGTGTATTGGCAACGGGCCCGTCGCTCTCATTGAACTTCGGGAGCAAATGCGCAGGCCGTGCCCCACATCGCCATCGGTCAGTCATGGTGGTGCGTCCAGATCTCATCGGTGAAGGTTGGACCAAGACTCAACAGATACTGGACAGCCGATTGCGATGATGGCCTCGCTGCAGCATTCGTGGTGTACCTGGCGGCGCCGCGAGTCTTGGCGGGAACTGGGCAGTGGCCGGCTCTGCTAGCGAGCCGGCCACTGCCTCCCCCCCACGTGACCTCGACGTTCGCCCTTGGCGTCCTTCGAGGCAGATCGGACTAGGAGGTCGTAGGTTTGCCCGTCACCGCAGAACACCATCGGACACTTCCGGTGAAGACGCTCACATCAGCCATGTTGCGTTCGGAACTCACAGTTGAGAGGTGAGTCCCCTCCGGATACCGGTCGCAGAGCCAGAACTGATGAGTCCCCTGGAATTTGCGAACCCAAAGGAGGCCAGATGACACCGGGCCTTGCCTTTCGGGAACGAATGGCCGGCTACATATCCGTCGTTGCAAGGACGGATACCGACTTTGACGCCGCTGCCAGCCGCGGACGCTCGGCCAATCGGACAATTGACACTGACCTAACGATCGAATTCTCGGACCTCGATCAACTCCTGGACACGCCCCAGACTCCAGGTCGTATATCCGGTTCGCTGTTTTGTCCATTCCTCAGCGACTCGCCGCTGACGATTACCTGGGGCGAGTTTGTGCTTCTGGTGCCCGATCCGAGCCAGGTCGATACGGAAAATATGCGGTATCGCATCCATGCGCGCGCCGTTGACGGATCCCGCTACGTCTTCGAAGGCAAGAAGGAGATCCGCAACGGACCCGCCCATCGCGCTTGGAAGGAGACGACCACACTCTTCACCACGATCTCCGAATTCAGCGCCGGCAATCTTGAATGCTCCACCTTTCGGGGCATCCTTCGAATCTCGGTAGCCGACCTTCGTCGCATGGTCACCTCAATAGAAGTACGGCGAGCTCGCTCGATGTCTGACGAACTCCGCCTGCGCTCGCGCTTTCTCCTCACGTTTCTCGGCTCACTTTGGCCGTTCTTCGCCGGATCCCTCGACGAGGGCGAACGCTTTGCTCCATCGCCTTCCGACACTCCAAGTCTTCCAGTTGTCGCTGGCGTGCATCCAGAGGCGACGCGGTGGTGCGACCCCGACGGCACCTGGCACGACCAACCCGTTCCGAGTGCGTGTTCGCGCCTGATCAGGTATCGCGGAGGGGACAAGGGGCCCGTCATACTCGCGGCGGGCTTCGCCATGTCTGCCACGTCATTTGCCTTGGGTACCGGCGGACCCAGCCTGGTCCAATTTCTCCTTGATCGCCATTTCGACGTTTGGCTCTTCGACTACCGAGCAGGAATCGAACTTCCTTCGGCGTGGAGCCAGTGCACGATCGATGAGATCGCCCAGATCGACTGGCCTCGCGCTGTCGCCGAAGTGACCCGGGTGACCGGTTCACCCGATGTTCAAGCAATTGGTCATTGTGTCGGATCGGTCTCACTTCTCATGACCCTGCTACACGGTACGACCGGCATCCGATCCGCCATCTGCGCACAGTTCACCGTCTTGCCCGTGACCTCGGCCTTGAATCGTTCCAAGGCATCATTGCGGATCGGCTCACTTCTGGCCGATCTAGGTGTCGTCCGCATGAGTCCAGACACGGTGCGTCGACCGGCCGACGTTGCACTCGACCTTGCGCTCAGACCAATTCCGATGCCACACGGTGAACGCTGCGGATCGGCAGCCTGTCGGTGGATCAACGCCATTTTCGGCCTAACGCACGTACATGGCCAGCTCGATGATGCCGCTCATCGAAAGATTGCAGAGCTCTTCGGCGTTGCCAACGTTCGGGCCCTGCGGCACCTTGTCTTGATGCTCCAGGAGGGTAGGGTCGTCGACTCAAACGGGCTCGATCGCTACTTACCGAACGTCGGAAGGCTGGGGCTCCCAATCCACTTCCTCTCTGGAACCCGCAACTACATCTTTCATCCGGAAGGGACGGAACGCACCATGAATTGGCTCCGCGACGCGTTTGGCCCGATTGAGTCCGAACGATTCACCGTCAACTATCTCGAGGGCTACGGCCATCTCGACGCCATCATTGGTAAGAATGCAGCTGCCGACGTGTTTCCCGACATCGCCGCCCACCTTGATTCGCATCCGCGAACGGCCACTGAGCTTCTCGCAGCTCCAGGCGCCTAGTGATCCGCCACCGTACCTGCTAGCTAGTCGAGTTCGGACTTGCCCGATGCATCAAATCGTCATCTTGAGGTCCGCTCGCGTGAGCGCGAGTTCGTGCATCGTGAGCTCAACGAACGGTGCAGCACTCATCTGACGATGACGAGACAGCGCCTCGTCGAGATGTGCTGCTCCGCGCTCTGGAAAGCCGGCGATCCTTGCCAAGAAGCCCAGGTAGTAGTCGGCTGAGCCGAGGAACGTTGCCTGTCCAACGCGACAGTTGTGAGAAGCGAAGGGGAGGACCAGCTGGTACAGGCGATCGGCCCACTCACCGTCCTGCAGTATCCGAGCTGTGTGGCTCAAGCCAGCGACAAGGAACCACCAGTGGAAGTTCCGATCGGCTGCTACGACTTCAGTGCCTGGGATTTCGTCAAGGCCGACTCTCGCGGCGGCAAGGTCACCGCCTTCGGCGGTGATCCATACTCCGAGCGCCTTCTCTCCCAGCGAGGATCTCCCTGTCCTACCAGCTTCAAGAAGCGGCCTCATCTCCCCCAATCTCCCTTGAAGCCAATGCCACGTCAGACTAAGGCCCACGGCAACAGCCTCGGACTGCGAGTGGCCGCTACTGCGGAAAATCGAGTAGGCATCAGCGGCGGCTTTCTCCGCTTCCACGAAGTCACCTTGGATACCTGCGACAAGGCTTGCCCACATGAATCCAAGCCTCTGGAACTCCGGCTGCTTGACGCGAGCCGCCAACTCGCTCATCAATTCCGCCTTTTGGACCGCTCCACGAAAGTCGCCCGCCTCCAACGCTGCATGCAGCTCGCACTTGTAGCCCTTCAAGACGGTCTCTGAATCGCGAGCTTCCTCGCCCAACATCCGGATTCGTCGACCATCATCCAGCTGACGATCGACGTCGTCGGGTCCGCAAAGCGCCCAATATCGATATTCAAGTGACGCAGCGAGCGTTCGGGGGTCATTGAGACCCTCGGCAATCTCGACCGATTCATCCGCCCAGGCACGGCGAATCTCGCGGGACTCGCAGAAGTGACTCCAGTGCGCCTGACGGCCCAACACGAGAGCTCGTTGCCGGCGATCTCCCACTCCTAGGTCAGCGAGCGTCATGTGCAACATCTGGAGACCGCTGGCACTCGGTTCCGCGCCCGCTGGAAGAATTCCCCCAAATCCAATCGCTGCGGATGCAGACATGTCGATGCGGCCCAGATCTCGAGCGAGGTGAAACGCACGCTCAAACATGGCGTCGGCGTCGACGAGAGACCCGGATTTCACCAGTGCGTCGGCCAGAAGCAAAAGGAGCTCGCACTCGCCCTCGAGATCTTGGGGAAAGTACAGCTTGCAGACTTCCAATGCGCTTCGAAAGAGGCCCGCAGACGCCTCATAGGCGACGTGTTCCATGGCCCACGTTCCGGCAATCTTGCCGAACAGCAATGCTCGATCAGCGACTTCGGGACTAATCGCGGCCCCGTAGTGGTAGGCGATCTCTGACGAATTTGCCGGGTTGAGCCCGTACGACCCTTCGAGGATCTCTGCAATCTCACGATGGATTCGGATCCGGCGGGCCGATGAGATCTCAGCCGCTAGGGAGTGCCGCACGAGATCATGAACAAAGCGGTAGGCGTCAGGTGCTTCTGACACTTCAACGATGACCCCAGTCGCCAAGGCCTCTTCCAGCACGTCAAGAAACGGCTCTTCTGCCATTCCACTGACAATTTGGAGAATTCGAGAGCGGAACTGGAGTCCGAGAATTGCGCCGACCGACAGCGCCTTCTTGCACTCCGGACTTAGCGATGCGAGGCGCCAGCGAACGATCCTGTGAAGTCGGCCTGACACCGAACCTGGGCGACGGTCGTCGTGTTCCTCCTCGCTAATTGGGGTCGGAGTCGACGTCCCCGGCTCCTGTGCCACTGCTTGAAGAAAGAATGGGTTGCCACCTGTGTACTCCCGCAGCCTTCGTGCTTTGTCTTCAGGATCTCCAGAAGGCTCGCCACCTGAAACCTCGTACAGAGCTAGGCACATCCCGGGAGAGAGTCCCGTCAACTCAATTCGAGTGACGTCGACAGTCCGCTCAAGATCGACGAGGTCCTCTACGAGCCATTTCGTTGAGTCACCTTCGGACTCTCGCATGGTGACGACTACCAGAAGCGGCGCATCGACGTTCGAGCGAAGCACATGTCCCAGCATGGCCAGTCCAGGCGAGTCCGACCACTGCAGGTCCTCAAGGACGAGGATTGCCGGCCGACGTTGGGAGAGCACTGCCAGGAAGGACGAGACCGCCTCGAACGACTGAAAGCGCTCAGCCTCAGCAGCTTGGCCTCTGACCCTGCCATCGGCCACATTGTCCACCCGCGCCTCAGGAATTACCTGAGCGAGAGCCTGTCGCTGTTCGCCGATCTCGGCGAGCGCCGAGATTCCCGTCGAATGACGAATGATCCGGCTCAAGGCGGATCGAAGAGCTTCGTACGGAGAAAGGGGCTGCTCATTACAGCGTCCATACATGACCAGATCGCCATCTGCAGCTGCGGCTACGGCCACCTCTGCCGCCAATCTCGTCTTACCGATACCTGGCTCCCCAGAGATGACGACGAGGTTCAGTCGGCCACTTCTGGCACGGGCGCGCGCAGCTGCGACCGACCCAAATTCCGTGCCTCGTCCGATCATCTCCGGCGAGTCGGAACGAGCCACCCAAGAGAGGTCGGACTCGTCGATTGGAGAGGCGACGCCCCGACCCGTCGGTCCTGACGCGTCCAGGTCGTTCTGGATTCGAGCGGAGCTCGAAGGGGCTCCGGGGCCCCAGTCGGTTGCTTCGTGATGATCCAACAGTCGATCCTGGCGGAGGATCGCCTGTTCGAGGCTCCGCAGCATCTCAGAGGGCTCGATCCCCAGTTCTCCGGTGAGGTGAGACCTCACGCGCTGGTAGGCACGAAGTGCGTCAGCTTGCCGGCCGGCCCGGTAGAGGGCCACCATCAAGATCGCCCATCCGCGCTCCCGAAGAGGACTGTCGTTGACGGCCAGTTCGGCCTCCGCCACCGCCTGAAGGTTGTCTCCGAGTTGGAGTCTCGTCTCCAGAAGTGATTCGACTGCCTCTAATCGCGACTCCTGCAACCTCGAGATCTCCGGAGTCGCCCAGGAATAGCCATCAACATCCGACAGCGCAGGTCCCCTCCAGAGGCTGATCGCGTGTTCGAAGTGCCGTGCTGCCGCCTCGGCCTGCCTAGAGGCGCGGAATTTCCGCCCCAATGAAACGTCACTCACGAAAGCGTCCAGATCGAGTTCGCCAGACTTGACCTCAAGAACAACGCTTCCATTGCGAGTGAAGAGTCGATCTTTGCCCAGAGCCTTCCGCAACATGGAAAGATGGCTTCTGAGCGTCGACTGCACTCCTGCCGGCGGTACGCCATCCCATGCGTCATCGGCAAGTCGGCCGATCGGAACACAATGGCTCGGCTCGATCAGCAATCGCGCGAGAATTGCCCGGCGGCGGGTTCCGGAGACAGAAAGCGTTCCCTCTGCGCTAGTCAGCGCTAGTGGGCCCAGAACGTTGAACTCAATCCGACCCATATCGACGACAGTCGGTACAGGTTCAGGCCGGCGAGCGGCAAGTTGTCCATCTGTCCCCGAAGGTACTGCCATTTGCCGAAGCCCTCGATCCGCACTACTTCACAGTGTTGACGAAACGAATCGATACCACCGAATCGCAGGCGATCCTGAATCGCTCGCAACTCTAGTTGATTCGCCGAGGACCGAAATCGGAAACTCATTGATTCGAGAGCAATTCATGGACAATGAGCAATATGGCCTATGACCTGGCGGAATGACAAGGCACAAACGGGAGAAGGCACCCGTAAGGGTGCCTTCTCCTGCGTAGCGGGTGGCGGTACTCGCTGCGACTAGCGATTACTACGTGGCGGTTTGAGGAATCGCTGCGGTCATTCGACCACAAATGCAATTGGATTACAAGAGCACATTCGCATGGAAGTCCTATTTGCAACACGTATTGCAGACGGGATCCTGAATCCTAACGAGTTGTAACTTGGATGAGTTGTCCGACAAGCTGCGAGGTAGACGACGCGGCAATGCACTGGCTGAGGAACAGTTTCCGTCCAACGGGCAAATCGTGTGGCGATAGGTGAAACGCCATGTCGCACCCTCGCCGCTGTGCCCGCCTTCAGACGGGCGCATCGGGTGGACTGCTCTGCTGGAGTCGTGATCGACATCCTGACCCGCAGTATCGAGTCGTGAGCACAACGAGATCGAAGGTTCCGGAATTGCCGTGACCGGCCTGACGGATCTCAGCCTGGTTGGAGTCAGCCGCACCTCCATTGGATGTGGGATCTTCGGCAGTTCACAGTGTCCAGTGCGAGGTCTCCCCTTCCTCTTGCGCGGCGTGACGTCGAACGCTGGGCGGGAGGCGGAAACTTGGCTGGCCCGCTCCGCTCCCGCGTCGCGTGATGTCTCGCATTCGATGTTTGGAGCTCACCGCTGTGGGTAGGGGCGGCGCATGGTAGAACCGGCGGAGATCCTTCTTGCTGCAATCCGAGAACTCGCACGGGCGAACCATGAACTCCAAACTGTCCTGGATCACAATGCTCAGATCCTGACCGACGCCCTCGGGACGCTCGGGTCCGAGCACATTGCCTCGAAGGTCCTCTCGTGCAGGGAGGTGGTAGAGGGCCAGACTCGCTCAGATGAGGCGATGACGCAGCTCTTCGATGCACGGCACCGCCTCCGGCGCGCCCTGGTTGCCCAGGCCCTTCATGAGGGCGTGCCCGTGCCCCTCCTTGCTGAGCTCCTTGGCGTTCGTCCGGATCTCGTCCAGGCGTACGCTTCGGCACTTCCAAACCAGGCCGTGAGCAATCCTCGCCCTGCGTCGTAGTTGTCCTGCTGCGGGCCGTGAGCAAGACGATCACTCGTTGAGGAGTAGGAAGCTCCTCAAGGCCTCAGCGAAATGGAGGGAACCCGGTCGCATGCCAAGGCGGATCGACCGTTCGTGGCCAACCGAGGCGGCGAGTGCAGCGGTCACACTCCTGGATCAGTGCGCGGGCCCACAGCTCCTGACGTGACTACAACGTGACTACAAACGGCGGCGAGTCGATGTGGGCCCTGAGGAGTGGAGGGCACACACATGCAGGTCACGGCCAGCTTTCACTAGCGGCGGCCATGAATGGGAGCGGACGGCTCCCACTCTTAATCCGCAGGTTCTGGGTTCGAATCCCAGGGGGCGCACCACACCGTTGTGTTGATCCGGCTGATCCTGGACAGTTCGTGTTCAGGAGAGGCTTGACCAGTCCCGGTGCGATCCGAATGCTGCCTCCGATCGGGAGCGGGCGGCGGACCCCACCGGTCAGCGCATCCGCCACGGAAGGCGCATGCGGCGGACTGGCCCTTCAGCGGGAGCGGAGCCCGCTGGTCCACCCCGTGGTACCGCCGGACCCTCGGACCCACCGTCGTCCTCGGGCTCGAGGTGGAGTGAGCACCGGTCGACTTCGTGGTACCTCCCCAGTCGCACCTGACAGGACGCCTCGGCGCAGAGCCGGTCGCCTCGCCGGTCACCGCCACGTCTTCGGGTCGCTGCGGAACCGCTCATCACGTGCGTCCTCCGGCGTCGGGCAGGCGGGCCGCCGGGCCGACCACCGGGTCCCGTGGGTCCGGTGGCGGCTCGACGTCCAAGCTCATCTACCCGCGAAGGCGCTCCGCACACACCGTTCCAGAGGTTCGCCGGCCGCCCGCCCGGGCCGCGCTGGGTACCGCCCCGCACTGGCGCGCCGACCGGGACCGGATCAGATCGTCCTGAACCGGGTCCGGGCGCGCAGAAGGCGCCGACCCGGGGTCACCCCCGGACCGGCGCCTCCTCCGTGCGACCTAGAACTTGGCCGTACCGTGCTTCGACTTGAACGAGGTGATGAAGCTGGCGTTGCCGTTGTACACCGCCGAGATCGACCACGCGCCGGAGGGCTTGGGGACGGTTCGCGACACCTTCGGGACCATCATCCAGCCTGCGGGGAGACTGCAGGTGGCGGTCCCGGCGGACAGCGCCTGCACGTTGCCGCCGGAGCAGAGGACCTTCACGCCGGCCCCGTGGTACTGCGAGGTCACGGTGAAGACCACGTTGCCCGAGAGCAGCGCCGTCGCCGGACCGTCCACCACGGTGGCCGTCACGGTCGTGGCCGCGCCGCTCACCGGAGTGGCGTCGAGCACCATCTTGGTGCGGGTCGTGGTCGCTGACACGGCCAGCGACGTCGAGCCCGAGCTCGGGCCGAACGTGCCGCTGACCGAGCCGCCGTAGGACGCCGTGACGCTGTACGGTGCGCTGCCGGCAAGCAGCACGCCCTTGTCGACCTTGCAGCGGGAATTGCCGCCCGGCGACAGGGCGGTGATCGAGGAACAGGTGACCGTGCTGCCGTCCGCACCGGTGATGGTGAAGTCGACCGAACCGGAGATCTTCTCCGTGCCGACCTTGGCCGGGCTGATGGTCGCCGTGAAGGTGACCTGCTTGCCCGTCACGATGGACGTCTGACTGCCCGTGAGGGTCAGCGTCGTGGCGTTGGCTCCGTCGGCGAAGGCAGGTGCCACCCCGACAGCGGATGCGCCGATCGCTCCAGCGGCGAGGACGGCGCCGACGGCCGCTCCACGGAAGATTCGTCTCACAGTGGTCTACCCTTCATGGTCGTTCTGCCCCCCGTCTAGGCACGGAAGACCCGTGGATCCCGGGTGAATCCTCCGTCATGGTTACCCGTCGGGACAGGCGTGTCAACAACCCTCGATCGCACCGCCACTCAGCGTGGGCGACCGCTCCCACACTCTTGGGTGCACCGGCCCTGCAACCTGGATGCACCCGCCCCGCAACCCCGGCTGCACCGGCCCGCCGACGCCGCCGAATCCCCAGCGGAGCCCAGGTCAGCGTGGGTGCGGGGGCCGATCCCCGCACCGGATCAGCGGGCGGCGATCCCCCACGCCCCGGTCCACCGACCGCCGGGCCGGAGCACGGTCAGGTCGGTGCCGCTGCGGAAGGCGTCCGGCGGGCAGGTCATCGGCTCCACCGCCGCCGCGGTGCGCCGCGACCCCGGCGCCAGGGTGTCCCCCGTGAAGACCATGAGGTGGGTGAACCGCTCGTCGGCCCACAGCGTGGCGCCGGCCGTGCCGTCGGGATGGTCGAGCTCCACCCGGACCCGGCCGTCCGCATCACGGACCAGGTCGGTGTAGGCCGTGTCGAGCCGGGTGACGCCGACGGGGCGGCCCGCGCCGAAGTCGTACTCCGTACCGGCCACCGGGGTCGAGGCGGTGGGCAGGCCCCGGTCGTCGGTGACGAGGCGCCGGCGGGCCGGCACCCGCAGGCGAGCCTGGTCGACGGTCGCCGCGCCCACGGTCAGGTAGGGGTGGAAGCCGAGTCCGAAGGGCAGGTCCACCTCGCCGATGTTCTCGGCGTCGGTGGTGACCGACAGGCCCTCGCGCCCCAGCCGGTACTCGACCTCGAGCTGCAGAGCGAAGGGATAGGCGGGCGAGGGGTGCAGCTGACACCGGAGGCTGACCCGGTTCTGGGCCCGGCCCGTCATCCGCCAGGGCAGCCAGCGCACCAGCCCGTGGATGGCGTTCCGGCGGGGGATCTCGTCCAGCGGGGCCTGGGCCGACACGGACTGGAACTCGTAGGCGCCGTCCCCCAGCCGGTTGGGCCACGGCGCCAGGACCTGACCCCTCCCCCCGTGGCTCCACTCGTCGGCGCCGAAGCCCTCCACCACATCGCGGTCGCCGAGGGTGAAGGCACGCAGGGTCGCCCCCACCTCGGTCACGATCGCCCGCTGGTAGCCGTGCCCGATGACCCACTGGTCGCCGGTGGCCGCCGTGGTCGCGGAGGGTCGCTGGTCGGGAGGCGGGATCGGTGCGTGCATGGCTCCTCTGGGTGTCGGCCACGGTACTGCGGCGGACCGGGTCCGGAGCCGCCGGCCGGAGCCGCCGGACGGAGCCGCCGGCCGAGGCCGCCCGGTATGGTAGGCGACGAGGCCGCCCCGGCCCGCCGAGACCCCTGTCGCGACGAGCCGAGCCGCTGCCCGCGGAGGTCGTCCGCGGCACCCGACGAACGGACTCCCGCCGCCATGCGCATCCTGATCACGAACGACGACGGCGTCTACGCCCCCGGGATCGCCGCGCTGACGCGGGGCCTCCACGCCGCCTTCGGCGGGGAGCACGAGCTGATCGTGGTCGCCCCACTGACCGACCACAGCGGCGCCGGGGCCGCCGTGGGGCCGGTCTACGAGCGCGAGTCCATCCCCTACGAGCACGTGGACATCCCCGGCCTGGCCGACGTCCCCACCTTCGGGATCGACGGCTCACCCGCCCTCTCGGTCATCCTCGCCTGCATCGAGGGTTTCGGGCCCAAGCCGGACATGATCGTGTCGGGCATCAACCACGGGATCAACGCCGGCCGCTCCGCGCTCCACTCCGGCACCGTCGGGGCGGCGCTGACCGGCGCCCAGTTCGGCGTGCGCGGCCTGGCCGTGAGCATCGCCTGGGCCGACCAGCCCGACTACTGGGACACCGCCGTGCAGCTGGCCGTCGGCGTGGTCCCGACGCTCGCCGCGGCGGAGCCGGCCACCGTGCTCAACCTCAACGTGCCGGCCGTGTCCCCCGCCGAGCTGAAGGGGCTTCGCCACGGCACCCTCGGACGGGTCGGGTTGATCCGGTCGGTCCGGCCCGAGCACAGCCCGCTGCCCGTCGACGGCCCGGCGGTCGACCGGACCGGCGGCGCCATCGTGCTCGCCCTGCGCGGCGCCGGCGACGACCAGGACCGCCTGAAGGAGCGGGCCGAGCTCGAGCCCGAGTCGGACGCCGCCCTCGTCGAGCAGGGCTGGGCTTCGGTCACCGCCCTGGTCGGGGTGCGCGAGAACGTCAGTGATGCGGGCGTGGCCGCGTTGGACGCCGCCGTCGCCAGCCACACCGGCTGACCCGGCAGTCAGTCACACCGGCTGAGCCCACCGTCACCGGCCGCACTGACGATTCCGGTCGTCAGCCGTCCGACGCCGGCCCCGGCGGAGCGCCGAGCTCGTCCTCCAGCCAGTCGAAGGTGACCTGGGCGGACAGGCGCAGGTTGTCCGACTGGCAGTGGGTGGAGGCGCCGTCGGCCGGGCGGAAGACCCGGGACGCCACCGGTCCCGTCACGCCCGAGACGAAGGCGTCGAACTGGGCGCGTGGCTCGTCCCCCTCGCGCTCGCCCACCAGGGCCAGGGCGGGACAGGACACCGCCGGCAGCAGGTCGGCGAGGCGATAGGCCTCCATGGCGTCGCGCCAGGCATGGAAGGAGGGCACCCCGAACCTCGTGCAGATGGCCTCGATCCCCCACTGCATCTGCCGCGGCATGAGGTCCTCGGGCACCCCGGCGACGTCCTCGGGGCGGATGTCGCGGGTCATCCGGTAGACCTCGGTCCCGACCCACGCCTCCATGTAGCGACCCATGTCGACGACCGGCGGATTGGCCACCAGCGCTCCGACCCGGAGGTCGGTGGCGGCGGACCGGGTGGCGAAGTAGGACCCGAAGCTCAGGCCGGCCAGCGCCAGCCGCTCGGCGTCCACGTCGGGGAGGGCGGTGACGGTGTCGAGTACGGCGGCCAGCGGTACCTCGTAGTCCGGGCGGAAGGTGAGCCCGGGGCTGGTCCGCATGCAGCCGAGCTGGCCCGGGCCGTCGAACACGTAGACGTTCCACCCGCGCTCCGCACCCGGGGCGCCCAGCTGGAAGTAGAGCTCCTCGGCGCTGGAGTCGAAACCGCCGACGCAGACCAGGGTCGGCCGGGGGACCGACGGGCCGGCCGGCCGGACGAGGTAGCCGGGCAGCGTCCCACCGCCGAAGGCGACGTCGAGCCGCTCGACCGGTGGATCGAGCAGTGCGGCCGCCTCGAGGAAGCAGGCCTGACTGCGGGCGCCGGCGTCGCCGCCACGGGTGTCGCCCCCGTAGTACTCGGCCGTCCGGTAGTAGGTCGACGCCCGGAGCAGGTGGTCGCGTCCGCTCACCCGGCGGCCGGCGTCCAGGCACGCCCGGCCCTCGGCCTCGACCCGCTGGGCCAGGCGGTCGAACCCCCGGTGCCAGCTCGACGGGCTGCCGTCGGCGATCTCGGCGACCACGGCGAGGCACTCCCCCGCCGTCGACCCGCCGTAGTCGGCCACCCCGAGGGCCCGGATCAGCTGGTAGTTGAACTCTTCGTCCCGGAAGCCCTCCAGCCGGACGGCGCTGCGGACGACATCGGAGTCTTCGAAGGACACGGCGCTCTCTCCCAGGCGGGCGCCGGTCGGGGCGGGCACGCCGGGGCCATTGTGCCCGATCGGGGCCTAGCCTGTGGCATGCGCGTCGCCGCCATCCAGACGACGGCCGGGCCCGACCGGGACGCCAACCTGACCGCCGCCGGCTCCCTGGTGGCCGAGGCGGCCGCCGACGGCGCCGAGCTGGTCGTGCTCCCGGAGTACTTCTCGGTGGCCGGCTCGCCGGCGGTGCTCCGGGCGGAGGCCGAGACCCTGGACGGACCGACGACGGCGTGGGCGGCGGCGACCGCATCGACCCACGGCATCCACCTCGTAGCCGGCAGTGTTCCGGAGCGGACCGGGGCCACCGACGGCCGGCTGGCCAACACGAGCTGCCTCGTCGGCCCGGACGGCGCCGTGCTGGCCGTCTACCGCAAGATCCACCTGTTCGACGTGGCGCTGCGCGGCGTCGCCTTCCGCGAGTCGGACACCATCGCGCCGGGTGGCGCGGCGGTGGTGGCGGAGCTCACCCCGCCGCCCGGGCCTGACGGCGCGGGTACGCCGGCCGCGCCGCCGGTTGTGGGGTTGACCCTCTGCTACGACCTCCGCTTCCCGGAGCTGTACCGCATGGTGACGCTGGCGGGGGCGACGGTGGTCACCGTCCCCGCCGCCTTCACCGCCGCCACCGGGCCGGCCCACTGGGAGCTCCTGCTGCGGGCCAGGGCCGTCGAGAACCAGGTCTTCGTCATCGGCGCCGGGCAGGTCGGTGACCTCCCGCCCGGCATGCCGCGCTGCCACGGCCACTCGATGGTGGTCGACCCGTGGGGAACCGTCGTGGCCGAACGCACCGATCCCACACCGGGTGTCGTCGTCGCCGACCTCGACTTCGACCTGCTGGCCGACGTGCGCTCCCGCCTGCCGGTGCTGGCGAATCGGCAGCCCGCGGCCTACGTTGGATTGCATGGGAACGAACGGGGCACCACGGACTGAGACCCCCGCCTCGAAGCCGAGTCGGGTACTGCGCGCGCCGGAGGACCTGCCCGAGGACAAGCCGGGGTCGGTCGCCCCCTACGAGGTCGGCCAGTTCGTCCACGACAACCTCGAGCTGTACTACGAGATCCACGGATCCGGCCCACGGGTGCTCGTGTTCCTCCACGGCATCCTCATGGACGCCAACATGAACCGCCGCCTGGCCTCGGACCTGGCGGCCAAGGGCAACCGGGTGATCCTGCTCGACCTGCCGGGCCACGGCCTGTCGGCCCGGCCGCTGCGGGCGTCCTACCACCGCATGGACACCTATGCGGGCCACGTGATCGCGCTCCTGGACCACCTGGCCATCGACGAGGCCGTCGTCGGCGGCGTCTCGCTCGGTGGCAACGTCAGCCTGCTGGTGGCCGCCCAGGCACCCGAGCGGGTGCGTGGTCTCGTCGTCGAGATGCCCGTGCTCGAGTGGGCCCTGCCCGCCGCCGCCATCACCTTCGTGCCCATGCTCCTGGCCGCCCACTTCGCCCGCCCCATCGTGGGACGTGTGGCGAAGGTGTTCCGGTCACTGCCCCGGTCGGGCAACGGGCCGCTCGACAGCGTCATGAACATGCTCTCGGCCGAGCCCCGGGAGACGGCGGCCGTCCTGCACGGGATCCTCGCCGGCCCGATCGCGCCGACGGTGGACCAGCGGGCGGCCATGGAGGTCCCGGCACTCGTCATCGGCCACAAGGTCGACCACGTCCACCCCTTCCACGACGCCCAGCAGCTCGCCCGTCGCCTGCCCCAGGGCCAGCTGATCCAGGCGAGCTCCGTGCTCGAGCTGCGCGTTCACCCCGAGCGCCTGACCGAGGAGATCAACGGTCTGCTCGACAGCGCCTGGCGCACGCCCACGACGTCGCGCCGCCGGGCCGGCTGAGCGCGCACCGGTTCGCACCGCCCGTTGACGGGGCAGGACCTTGGACCCTGGCGAGCGACGCCTGCGGCACCGATGATCGGAGGCGTGACGGAACCGGATCCCCGGCGGGCGGTCGTGCAGGGGGCGACGCAGGAGATCGCACAGCTCGAGCGTCTCGTGGAGGCCTGCCGCGAGATGCAGGGTGAGCTGCGCGACTCCATCGACCTGCTCGACCGGGGCTACACGATGACCACCATCCTGGCCAGGGGCGGCAAGGACACCGTCATCCCGCGCCTGACCGAGGCCCTCGAGCAGACCAACGCCTCGCGGCGGGTCGGGCGCGGGGCGATGATCCGGCTCGCGCTGTCCGAGGGCATGACCACCCGGGAGCTCGGCCTCCGCCTCGGCATCTCCCGCCAGCTGGTGGAGCGCTACCGGGACGAGCGCTGAGCCCGGCGGGCCGCGCCGGACCGCGGGTGCCAGGCCCGCGGGTGCCGGGCGTCAGTCGTCGGCGCCGGGTCGGCGGGACCGCTTGCGCTCCGACTGCCGGCGCTTGTCGGCCAGCCGCCGTTCCTTGGCCCCCTTGGACGGCCGTGTGGGGCGACGCGACTTCTCGACGTGCAGGGCGGCCACCAGCCGCTCGCGCAGGCGCTCGACGGCCAGCTGCCGGTTGCGCAGCTGGGACCGCTCCTCGTCGACCACCACCCGGACCTCGGGCCCCAGCTTCTCCAGCAGTCTCGACCGCTGGTAGGGGCCGAGCGACGGCGACCGCTCGACGTCGAACCGCAGCTCCACCCGGGTGGCCACCTTGTTGGCGTGCTGTCCGCCCGGCCCGCCGCTCGGACTGAACCGGAACTGCAGCTCCGACAGCGGGATGCGCAGCGACTGGGTGACCCGGACCACCTCCTGGCCGGCCGGAGCGTCGGCGTCGGCGCCGCTCCCCGACGGGCCGCCGTCAGCCATGGGAGGGACCGCCGTCGCCGACGTCGCCACCGTCCGGCCGAGGCTCGTCGACCACCGGGTTCGAGAGCTCGCCCACCCCCTCGACGGTCACCGTGACCACGTCGCCGGCCACCAGCCAGCGGGGTGGGTCGGCCGCCGCGCCGACACCCGCCGGGGTGCCGGTGGCCAGGACCGCGCCGGGCTCCAGGGTCATCGCCTCGCTGAGGTGGGCGATCATCCGGGCGCAGGTGAAGACCATGTCGGCGGTCGAGCCGTCCTGGCGGAGCTCGTCGTTCACCGTCGTGCGGACGCGCAGCACCTGGGGGTCCGGCACCTCGTCCGCGGTGACCAACCACGGGCCGGTCGGGCCGTGGGTGTCGAAGCTCTTGCCCAGCGTCATGGTCGGGGTGCGCCGCTGCCAGTCCCGCACACTCACGTCGTTGACCACCGTGAACCCGGCCACCACCTCGAGGGCCCGCTCGGCCGGCACGTGCCGGCAGCGACGGCCGATGACCACGCCGAGCTCGCCCTCGTAGTCGACGGCGGCCGAGACGCGCGGCACCTCGATGGCCGCCCCGGGACCGATCACGCAGGTCGAGACCTTGGCGAACCACGTCTGGTGCTCGGGGGGCTCCGCCCCCATCTCCCGGATGTGGTCGGTGTAGTTCCGTGCGATGCCGAGGAAGGCCGGCGGGCGGGGCACCGGCGCCAGCAGCTGCACCGCCTCCACGGCGTACCGCGCCGCACCGGTCGACGCCGCCCGAACCAGCGCGTCGCGGCCGGCGTCGCCGAGGGCGAGGAGGTCGGCCATCCCCGCGGGCAGGCCCACCGCCGGGTCGGTCAGGTCGACGACCTCGTCACCGACTGCCAGCCCCGTGCGGACCGAGCCGTCGACGAGCAGGGACGCGAGGCGCATCCCCCGAACCTACCGGCGCCGGCCCACCTCGCCGCTCCACGGCGCGGACGTACACTGCGCCCATGACCCCGCCCGCCGGACCCCCCGCTCCCGACGACCGCCGCTTCGCCGGCCAGGTCGTGCTCGTCACCGGATCCTCCTCGGGGATCGGCGCGGCCACCGCCCACCGCTTTGCCGCCGCCGGCGCCACCGTGGTGGTCAACTCGGTCACCTCGGTGGAGGCCGGCCGCGCCGTGGCCGACGAACTGGGTGACGCCTCCTACATCCAGGCCGACGTCGCCGTGGAGGCCGACTGCGCCCGGCTCGTCGACGAGACGGTCCGGACCCACGGCCGTCTCGACGTCCTCGTCAACAACGCCGGCACCACCGCCGTCATCCCCCACCACGACCTCGAGGCGGCGTCACCGGACGTGTGGCGGCGCATCCTCGAGACGAACGTGATCGGCACCTGGCAGCTGACGGTGGCCGCCGTCCCCCACCTGCGGGCCTCGGGCCGCGGCCAGGTCGTCAACGTCTCGTCGCTGGCCGGCGACCGGCCGGTCGGGAGCTCCATCCCCTACGCCTGCTCGAAGGCGGCCGTCAGCCACATGACCCGCCTGCTGGCCAACACCCTCGGGCCCGACGTCCGGGTCAACGCGGTGGCTCCCGGGCTGGTCGACACCCCGTGGACCGAGGACTGGACGGTCGTGCGCGAGTTCGTGAAGGCCCAGGCGCCGATGCAGCGGGCCGCCACCCCCGACGACGTGGCCGAGGTCATCCTGGGGCTCGCCCGGTCGACCTACGTGACCGGCGAGGTGGTCCTGATCGACGGCGGCCTCAACCTCCGCTGACGGCTCCGCCCCCGGCGCCGGACGACGCCTCCCAGTCCTCCCGTTCGAGCCGCCACACGACGTGCGGCAGGTCGGGGAAGTGGCTGAGGCGCCGCTCCTCCCCCGGCCGGTAGCCGAGGCGGCGGGCCACGGCCTGCGAGCGGGTGTTCTCGGGCAGGATCACGCTGAACAGGGCGGGCTGCCCAAGCACCTCGAACCCGTAGCGCACGGCCCGGGCACCGGCCTCGGTGGCGTAGCCGGCGCCCCAGGTGGTCGGGTCCAGCATCCAGCCGACCTCCACCCCGGGCCAGTCCGGCTCGGGCCGCCAGTAGAGGCCTGCCCGGCCGACGAACCGTCCGGTCGACCGCTCCTCCAGCGCCCACTGGCCGAGGCCCTTCAGCTCCCAGAGCCCGGCGAAGCCGCACAGCGCCCGCCACGCGTCACCGGGCGAGAGGTCGTCGGCCAGGTGGAGGGACGCCCGCACCTCGGGGGTCGCCATCACCGCGAACATCGGGTCGAGGTCGTCGTCACGGAACGGTCGCAGGACGAGCCGGTCGGTGGTCAGCGTGGGGCAGGCGGACACCCGCACAGTCAAGCATCGGCCGTCGGGACGGGCCACCGGGGACGGACCGGCCGCCGCCGGTACGCTCCGGGCGTGCCGTCCGTCCCACCCCCACCACCGGCCCCGCCGGGGCTGCGGCCGCCCGCCACCGACGGCGCCCCCTGGTCGCTGGAGGTGCCGGCTGACCCGCCCGAGGAGCTGCCCTTCCTCTTCCACCGTGCCCACCGGTCCCTGGACGACGGGGCGCACCTCGAGCTGTCGCTGGTGGGGGGCATCGCGGCCGACCGGCTCGCCGACCTGGTGGCCGGCGCCGGATGGGTGCCGCTCGGGGCGCCCACCGCCGGAGCGGCCGATGACCGGCCCGTCACCCGGCTGACGGTCGAGCGGCACCACACCCTGGCCGATTCGGTGGGACCGGGCATGCGGCTCCTGGTCTGCGGGATCAACCCCTCCCCCTACTCGGCCGACGTGGGGGTCGGCTACGGACGGCCGGGCAACCGCTTCTGGCCCGCCGCCCTCCTGGCCGGCATCGTCCCGGTCGACCGGGACCCGGCGGCGGCGCTGGCCGCCGGCACGGGCATGACCGACTTCGCCAAGCGGCCCACGCCACGGGCTGCCGAGGTGACCCGGGCCGAGTACGAGGCGGGGTTCGCCCGTGTCGGCCGACTGGCGGCGTGGCTGCGGCCTGGCGCCGTGTGCTTCGTCGGCCTGTCGGGCTGGCGCACCGTGGTCGACCGTTCGGCGGTGGCCGGGGTGCAGCCGGACGCCATCGGGGGTCGGCCGGCCTACGTCATGCCGTCCACCAGCGGCCTCAACGCCCGCACCCCGCCGGCCGTGCTGGCCGACCACCTGGCGGCCGCCTGGGAGCTCGGCGCCTGACACAGCCCGCGGTGGTCGTCGCTACCCGAGGACCGGGGTGAAGTGGTCGACCTCCGGGGGCGAGTCGAAGAACTCTCCGATGTGGCCACGCCACTCGGTGAATCGGTCCGACTCGCGGAACCCGACGGTGTGGTCCTCGAGGGTCTCCCACTCCACCAGCAGGAGGTAGCGGTCAGGTGACTCGATGCCCCGGGACAGTCGGAGCGACAGGAACCCGGGCGACCCGGCGATCACCTCGCGGGCCCGGGTGAGCGCCGCTTCGAATTCCTGGTGGCGCTCGGGTCGGACGGTGATGTGGGCGTGCTCGAGGATCATGGCGCTGACGCTATCCGGGTACGGACGCCCCTCCCGCCGGACGGACGCCCCTCCCGCCGGACGGACGCTCCTCCCGCCGGACGGACGCTCCTCCCCCTGCCCGCCCTTCCGAACGGGGCCGGCCCGCCCGGCGGTAGCGTCGGGGTGGCGCCCGTACCGCGGCGCCGAGGGGAGGAGCTGTCGGACATGAAGATCGAGATCTGGTCGGACGTGGTCTGCCCCTGGTGCTACATCGGCAAGCGCAACCTCGAGGTGGCCCTCACCGGGTTCGCCCACGCCGACCAGGTGCAGATCGAGTGGCGCAGCTACGAGCTCGATCCCCGCACACCGCTCCGGGTGGAGCTGTCGATGGACGAGGTGCTCTCCCGCAAGTACGGCATGACCCACGAGGAGGCCACGGCGGCCAACCAGCGGATGACCGAGCTGGCCGCCACCGTGGGCCTCGAGTACCACCTGGACAAGGTCCAGATCGGCAACACGTTCGACGCCCACCGGCTCATCCACCTCGCCGCCCACGAGGGTCGGGGCGGCGCCATGAAGGAGCGTCTGCTCCGGGCCTACTTCACCGAGGGACTGCCCATCTCCGACCGTGCGACGCTGGCCGAGTTGGCTGCGGAGGTCGGACTCGACCCCGGACGGGTGGCCGAGGTGCTCGACGGTGACGAGTATGCCGAGGAGGTGCGGGCCGACGAGGCCCGGGCCATGGAGCTCGGCTCCACCGGGGTGCCGTTCTTCGTGTTCGACGAACGGCTCGGCGTACCGGGGGCCCAGCCACCCGACGTCCTGCTGCGCCTCCTGAACCGGGCCTGGGACACCTCGGCCGGGGCGACCGCCGGGACCGTTTGACCTCCGACGGGACCTCGGGGCGACAGGACCTCCGGGACCCGGCCCCGGGCGACGGGACTCAGCTCAGCGGGCAGAGCACCGGGGCCAGGGTCCGCCACTCGGGCATCGGCACCTCGCCCAGGTCGGCACCGAGGACCTGCACGACCACGTGGTCGGCGCCGGCGTCGAGGTGGGCCCGCACCCGTGCCGCCACCGCCTCCGGATCACCCTGGACGACGAGGGCGTCGGCCAGCCGGTCCGAGCCGCCGCGCACCAGGTCGTCCTCCTCGAAGCCCTGACGCCGCCAGCTGTTGCGGTAGTTCGGCAGGCCCATGTAGATGTCCAGGTGGGCGTGGGCACGGCGCAGCGACTCGCCGCGGTCCTGGTCGAGGACCACGGCCTGCTCCACCACCAGGAGGGGTGCCGACCCGAGGGTCTCGCGGGCCGTAGCCGTGTGCTCGGGGGTGACCAGGTAGGAGTGCGCCCCGGCGGTGCGGTCGCGGGCGAGGGCCAGCATGGTGGGCCCGAGGGCGGCCAGGACGATCGGCGGGAGCTCCGGGTCGGGCCCGAAGTAGAGGGCCGAGCCCAGGTCGTCGAGGTAGGCGGTCATGGCCTCGATCGGCGGGAGGTACTCGGTCTTGCGGGCGCCCTCGACCGCCGGCCGGTGGCTGACCCCGAGGCCGAGGACGAACCGGCCCGGCGCCAACGACTCGAGCAGGCGGGCGGCACCGTTGGCCGCCATCGGGCCCCGACCGTAGATGGAGGCGATCCCCGTCCCGACGACCATCCGGCGGGTGGCGGCCAGCACCGCCTGGGCCCCGGTGAAGGCCTCCCGCCCGAACGCCTCGGGCAGCCAGAGGGACCCGTACCCGAGTTCGTCCAGCTCGGCGGCGGTCTCCTGGGCCCGGGGCCCCGGGAGGACCTCCAGCGCCGCCGTCCACAGGCCGGTCCGGGTGCTCCGCAGGGCGTCGGGGGCGGTCATGGAGTCACCCTAGAGGTCCGCTCC
>Ga0265327_10001219_pt1 | contig 34624 bp, 40 predicted proteins | sample 41621metaG_FD_202089 | JGI IMG/M metagenome (GOLD analysis project Ga0265327, IMG submission 202089) | Rhizosphere microbial communities from Carex aquatilis grown in University of Washington, Seatle, WA, United States - 4-16-21 metaG | ecosystem: Host-associated > Plants > Roots > Rhizosphere...
TTCTATTAAGAACTTCATGTCGCCTACGTTTCCGTAGACGCTTGTCATTATGCGAGTGTAATCGATATGGTCCTGAGGAAGACTCAGTAAATCCTCTATCAATTTCACGTCACTTTCACTAAAATTATAACTATTATTTCCACTTTTTTTTGCCATATATTTACTCCTTGACTACCACCATATCACATGGTTTACTTAAACTTGTTACCTTTTGAACAGTTTAATGATTCTGGCAATATTTGGAGGTTCCAGGGAACATGAAGACCGCATACATTCTCACCTTGAATTGGCACTATATGATCTACTTGTAATTCTTCATTGCTAAGCCATTGTAATTCTTTAGCTAATTCATAATAAGATTGAATCTCTTTAAGTTGCTCTTTAGTAAGCCATTTAGGAGTAGCTTTACGCTTGCTGTTTTTATATTTTGCGAAATAAGCCGTAGTCTTACCTGGATTTGCTTTATTCCACCTATCGATGGCAGCTCTAGCCTTCTCAGGATTAGCGAGACGATAGCGTTGCTGAGCAAGTCGACGTTGCTCTTTTCTGTCTTGATACCATTGATCGTACTGCTGCTTATGTTCCTTGTAATACTGTTTAGAGTTCAAACTTCTACACGATTTACAATGACCATATAAACTATCAGATGATGAAGATGAATGGCTAAACAATTCAACATCTTTAATCTCTTCACATTTAGAGCACTGCTTAGTCATAAAGATCCTATCCAAGAACCGCGCTTATTAAGTACCATGGGAATAAGCTGCGGAATTCCATCAACTATTATAAGAACGCCATGGATACCTTTAGGAATAGAATTCTTGGCATAGGCCATTGCCAAGCTATGGTGATCAGCGAACGTACCCGCATTAGCATCAAAGAATAACCCGTTGGGGTTTGCCCAATAAGATATATAGAACTTAGAGTGATAGTGTCCTTGGATAGCCGACATAGACATGTTCTTACTTAGTTTCTCAATAGTTGAGGTCTTGCCGTGATGGAAGTAGATGTCAGAGAGTGGAGTCTCCACTATCAGGTCAAAGTGCCATTGCCAACCCTTAGGAGCTTGAAGGATGTCTCTGTAGGATTTGAGTGCAGCTTTTGGTATGCCAGCAGTAAAAGCCTTCCTATAGATTAGAGACCCGTGGTTTGATTCTAGGATGTCAGCTTTAGGAAACATGTGATAGATCGGTTTGAGTGCTGCTATTGCATCCTTGAGCTCCTGGGATGGTCCTGCCATGTCTGGATCATGCTCATGATAAGCCATTGCCGCGAGGTTTACTTCATCTCCTGTAAGGACCACTCTTGTTGGCTTAAACTTCTTCTTGATCGCTTTGAGGAATTCCACTGTGTCTTTGTGAAATGCAGGGGCATGCAAGTCCCCTATTACTAATAAAGTCTGTCTTGCCATTCTAAGTCCTCTCTAAGTCTTATCAAGGTGCAAATGTAGGAACCTCCTAATTTCGCACACTCTTAAGATGCTAGAGTGGCCAACTTAGAAGCGATATACAACAGCGAATGATGCTTTTAAGGAAGCGTTTAGTTGCTTGCGTCCTAAAGCTGTATTAGACAGCTTAGGAATCACCAGGGCGATGTTGTTCAGTGTCTCTGTAGCCTTAATCATAGGATCAGAAAGAATGCCGTAGAAAGCACTCCTATGAGCAATGTGAGCTTGAAGCTTCTTTACCTGTCTTTCATAATCTCGTTGATACGTCATATTTATTTTATACATCCATGATATTCTTATGTGTTTTAAGCCCAGACTAGTGGTAGAATAAAGATGTAGGCTTTCCTTCCAGTCGTGGATGGTAGCCACGAATATCAGCTTCGGCTGGAAGGAAAAACTATGTCTAAGAAATCCCCTATCCAATTAATTCAATATCCAAAACAAAGAGACGGTATCGATTACATCAGCGACAAGTATGTTGCTAGACTTGTAAAAGAAGCTGACGACCGCTATTGTGCTAAACTCAAAAATAAGAAAAAGGTAAAGAAATCATGAGTAAATTGAATAACAAGAAAGAGAAAGCTAAGGGTTCAGAGAACCTAATCATCCTATGTAGGACCAGAAAGATAACTAGTGATGACGCTGGTTTACCTGAGTGGGATTTTCTTAAGGAAGAGTATTCGTCTGAGGAAGTCGAATCTACGGCAGATCGTCTAGTAGTATCACTAGCCAATTCCTGCATTCAGCAACGTAAGGTGATATTCTGCTTAGCTCGGCGCTCTACTCAAGATCTCCTGAAGAATGATGGTAACTGGTCTCAAGGCACAGGATTTAAGAATGAGGATTGGAGCTCTTTGAGACGAGAGCTCATTAATAGGGAGATCATAAAAGAGAGATTTGCTGGCAGTGGTCAGCAACCGAGCATCTACGAATTGGTGTCTCCGGCCATCCTCGAGTACATTATTGTGGACAAAGAGAAGCAATACAAGGAAGCAGTTGAATTCATTAATAAATTGGCAGGCGATACTGAGGGGACCACAATGGGGACCAGCCCTGGGGACCGAGTCTTAGTCCCAGTGTCAGTGGGAGTGCTAGTAGAGAAGGGAAGCGTGCTTGCTGAACCTCTTAAGAAGGAAGAAGACAAGCCGTCCATAAGGGACATAGTTGCATCCTGGAAGGGTGAGAACGGTGGATTAGATAGTGTGAGCGGTAAGATAGCTGCTCAAACCATTCCTGACTTAGTTGAGACTATCAAGCACTATGGATACTCAAAAGACGAAGTCTATCCTAAAAACTTAGTTAAGTGGATCTTTGCTGATAAAGCTACTCCTAAGAATAAGGTATGGATGGATGACATAGAGGGAAAGCTTATAGAGGCATTAGCTATAGGCTTTCAAAAGGTTACCGTTAAGGCCTTTAGTGGACCTAATCCTGCCTACAAGCTATCTCCTGAGGAAAGAGTACTATTTGATAGATGGACCTCTGAGGGTAAGACTCCCGCAAACTTCAATGGATTGTCCTTAGAGGAGGCAGCTATCCAGAGAGTTCATGCTAACTCCTTCACTATCCTAAATACTAAGGAACTTGAGGAGAAAGAACCAGTAGACCTATCTAGCATGTCGGGCACTATAGTCATTGGTGATGTAGATACCTCAATAGATGACAGGTTGCAGATGTCTGAGGAGAGTTTTATGCATAACTTTGGCAGTCAATCTCCTGAGAATCAATTGAAACTCAGGCAGGTCATCAATGTTTCTCCTGAGAAGAATATATGAAATCCTTAAATATTTACGTGTTCTCAGTTAAAGGTGTTTACAACTATGAGTGTACTAGATTAATATTACTCCTAAGTAAGCTAGGTCTTAAGTGTGAACCTATTACGGGAGTAGTTGATATGAAAGTGAAAGCGTATAGTTATAAAGGTAGGATTAAGCATGCCAACTAAGAATCCCGTAGTTGCAAGTAACCTAGTCTATCTCCTAGGTAAGCTGGGCATTAAGTCTGCTAAACCTATGCTAATGTGGTGGTCTGGTCATACACTAAAAGAACTATATAATAACGACTATGATAACTTAAGTCACTTAGTATACAGTAAGAACTCATTTCTTAGACTTATAGATATTAACGAAAGTGCGCACAACAAAAGTAAATGTAGGAGTAAACGATGAGTTGGATTACAGATATTATATACGGTTCACCAGCTGGTAGTACCACCACACAGAACCAACTGGTACAGGCTAACCAGACTCAGGGTCAAGTTCAGCAAGCCCTTCAAGCTCAGCAACAGGTGAATGCCATCAGCAACCAAGTTGGTCAGCAACAGGTGAATGCCATCAGCAACCAAGTTGGTCAGATCTTACATAGTTCTATCTACTGTCCTCAAGGTACAGGGTATATCAGCAGCGGGCAGCTCATAATGAACCCACAAGACATCAATCCTGACGTGGCTGAACAGATGAAAAGAGAGTACCTATCAAAGAAGAAGGAACAGTTTCTAAAACACTCCCAAACTCACAGAAATGCCTTCCTTGACAGTTTGCGTGCCAAGAAGGTATCTGAGGACATGGACAGCGATAATAGCTTCTTCGGTGTCAATAGGGCAGGTTATGCATCATGGCAGGCTCCTGAGTCTCGATTTATAAGTTTAGAGCAGTATGAGGAATGGGATGCAAGCGCTATCATTGATGAGATTCTAGATGACGAAACCGTTTCCTAAGAGTCGAAGTGAGCTCCAGAGCGGAGATAGAGTGGCCATAAGTGACCTTTTAAGACTATTGTCCAAGCTAGGGCTCACTTCAGCCGACCCGTTGTTTCCTTATTGTGGCGGTTCAGCTCGTATGGACCAAGTGTTAACTATGCTGCAACTAGGATTGATTGACGATGCTACAGCTAGAAAGAGGCTAGGGTTTAAATGAATTACTCATCCAGCCCAATGTCAACTGGGCTGGATGACACCTCTGCTTGTTTAAACTCACCTGAGTCGATCGTAACACCACATCCACACTTCAACCACCTATAAGGGTGATAGGGTGCCTCTTGGTCAGCAGCATACTGCATGTAACAAGAGCAATCTTTACAGATTCTTGTCATTTGGCTTTTCTGGTAATAAGTTGGCCATTCCTTTTGAAGCCATAAAGCTCCCACCGATCCACTTGATAGCTTCTACAGCATCGTGGTCCAGTTTTCCTATTAAGCACAGTCCAACCGCTGTTATCAATAGTACACATAATCCAATGATTTCTTCAGACTGCCAACTTAACATCAGCTTTACATCCTCAATGAATAAACTTACTTGCAACAGTGATGATGCTTTCAACAGCACCAGCAATACAGCAAGCTAAACCAATAAGCTTTAATGCTCCTTGAATCATAGCTACATGCTTCTTTATAGGAGCTACATCTTCTTCTAAAAGGGCAGTACGGCGCATATGCTCCTTAAGAGACTCATGTTGAGCAGCAAGTGTAACATCAATAGAACCTAACCTGTTACCGATTTGATCTATCTTGGCATCAATTTTATCAAATTTATTGTCTTCCATCTTACAACTCGTACCAGGAAATTTCGTAGTTGATAGAAGTAGTAGCAGTTAAAGCTTGGCCAGTAATTAACAACACCTGGCCCGGATCTAAAATAATCATCGTTTCAGCATCGCTAATCACATAGAAATTCGATGGACATCCTAATGTGCTAAATAGTGTTCCTTCGGAGGAAACAGTTGGTCCAGTATGAACCGACGCTATTGACGCATTAGAAGAAGCTGGTCTCAAATTCACTGGTGTTGCTACTGTTCCAGCTGAAGTAATGGTTGGCGCAACGTAGTAAGCAAATAAAACTTGCTGAGCGCTAGAGCTCACTCGTCTTAAAACCACGAAGATACTTTTAGTTGAACCAACTGGGCAAGCTAATGTAGCTAAATCCGTTTCCGCAGTGGTACCTAGCGAAACACTTTGCTGCCCAAAAATGAAAGCATTTCCCAAGTACGTTTGTTTGTCGAATCTATCCATTATCGAATTAACCGGATTCTGATTCGCTGTTGGAAAGTTTGTTAAACCTGTAATTGTTGCCATATTAATTCCCCACCCTTTTAAACGAAATGCTACTAACACTAGTGCCACTAGGTGCTATGGTTAGAGCTCCACCTGATGTTTGTGACACTTGAATTTGGAGTACATCCTTATTCATATTAGTTTCCGACTCGTTCGATAGTTATCCAGTTATAAGTTGAACTACCTTGGAGTGTAAATGTAGTCCCAGTATTATTTAATAATGATAAGGAGATTGTATCCCCCGCATTGTAACTTAGTGTTGTACTACCATTTAAACACAAAAAATTATTTTGTGATGCCATTAAGGGGAGTAGAAAAAGTCCAGAACTTTGCGTACCTGAGACCTGAATTTCACATCTAGCGATTGTTGAGGTAGTCCAAGAAGTTTGTGCACTAAGTAAAGATGCAGTGATTCTGTATTTGCCGGAAACTGGAACTGTAAAGACTCCAGTAGTAGCATTCATTGCTGAATGAGAATCGTAACTTTTAGTCCATGTGTTTATTGTAGCGGTAGAGGTATTTGTAATAGCTTGAGCGTTTGTAGTTACATATCGAGCATTCACACTCTCGGTCGCCTGCACCGTTGCGGGGCCTGACCTGCGAGAAATGTAGAATCCTCCGGTGGTTGAATCGCTTCCGCCATCGTTAATCCCCCAAAACCTTAAAACATCACCTGCATTCAGGTAGGTTCCAGAGGCGCCGATAGCAGTTGGCTGTACTGTCCCAGAAGCAGATGCTCTCCATTCGCCAATCACCGCGCTCGGTCCAGTTCCATTATTAACTGAGTAACCCAAAGTGTAGCGATAGTTGGCCACATATGCGTGAGTAGTACCACAACTGATATAACCGTTAAAATCGTAGAAACCACTTACTGGTGCGATAATAGTATTCGAGACAACCGCACCACTGGTATCCTTAGTTGCTGAAATGTTTAGCTGTACATAGGATGTGCTCACCGTAGTTGTGGTGATACTTCCATAGGCAGCAACAACCCTAGTATCCGTATCCGCACTCATCGAAGTGTTAGATGACCAGCCTACGATTGGCACCAAGATTCTAACTCGTAGGTTGTCATTGTTTGCAGCAGTAAAGGGTACTCCAGTAAAATTCCAGGTAGCTGCGCTTGGTCCAGGACCAGCAAAACTTACTCCTGTTCCACTTAACCAAACACCACCTACGACATCGCCGACGCCGGCTTTATTAGCCGAAACCGTGCCAAAACTTTGCTGTACCCCTGCTGTTGCTGCTAGCTTTGTCGTGTCGATAGCTAACCCAGTTGGTGGATTCAAAACGATAGAACCAGATGATGCTCCGGTGAAAGCTACATAATAATCTATTTCAGCAGAGTCCCCAACTCTTCTATATTTCCCGGTAAATGTGGCACCAGTAAAAGCTCCAGTTGGTGTGAATGATGTCCAGTCCGTCATCGCTGGGCCGTTCGCTGTGATTTGAGGGCCTACGTAGAAGTCATCTAATAGCAAAGTCATCGCACCAGCCGCTGGGGTAGTGGCAGTAGTGCTATTGATACAGATTAAAGCTAAGCGAAATTGAGTAGCATTGGATGCCGTTTGGAAAGTGTTACCTTTAGATACAGCAGTACCGGTGCCTTGGACTAAGTTATATACACCAGCGGGTTGGATCCAAGCCGAGTTAGTTACATCATAAATATATACAGACCATGTGTTACTACTAGTACCGGGAAATGCCATACCAGTAGTAGCGACGTTGGCATAGGCTTGATAAGCAAATTGGATAGCTAGCACTTTAGCTTGGTCAATTGTTGGGATATTATAGACTTGAGAAAAGATACCCTGACCAGCGGTGAAGTTAGTTGAAGCAGTGTTAGCTACAGACATTGAGTAAACGCCGTCCATAGCGCCAGTGGTAGTAGCAGTAAGAGATATACTTGAGGCGGTCCCTAGGGTTGGGGCTCCGGATGGGATTAAGCTACTAAGTGTAACTGTACCGATTTGCCATCCACCGGCATCGCCATCTTCAAAATTATTACCAACTAACATTCTATTTGGCCCTAACGCTGGATTATTTATGATAGCCCAGTAGCCTAATAAGATGTCTGCTTCAAAAGTAGCACCAGCAGTATTAGCAGTTACGCAAATATACGCGTTTTTCTCATAAGTAACCGTTTGATTTAACGCGTAAGTAGTCCCAGCTTGCCAAGGACTTAAGTGATACGAAGTGTTTGGAGCATAGGACCAATTCCAGCTAGCAGTACCAGTACCACCTGCCGTATTGATACAAGTGATCATTAGAGTCGTATTAGACCCCATCGCTTGCAGGACGTTACTCCCAGATGTTTGGACCGTAACTACACCAGTACTGTTATTTGCGATTAAGAATTGTTGGCCGTTAACTAAAGTAGTAGCGACTGGCAAAACCACAGTTTGAGTAGTCGTACCAGTAAAATATTGCTGAAATGTAGATCCTACGACTAAAGTGGTAGTTCCTGCTGCCGTAGCGGTAGTTGTATAACCTTCAAGCAAGTTATTAGCAGATAAATTTTTATTTGCATCCCAACCAGCCCAACTAGTTGCAGCTGGGGCAGTAGATACAGCAGTTTTAGCAGTACCACCCATAGCAATTGGTAAAGCAGTAGATTGAGCAGAGCTATAATTCCAACCCCAGCTAGCAGTCCCAGTTCCACCTGCAGTGTTAACACAAGTAACTAATAGTTGAGTATTGGCGGCCATTGCTTGAATTGCGTTTGAACCGGAAGTGTTTACTGTAACCACCCCGGTAGAAAGATTGGTGATTAAAAAAGACTGTCCGTTTGCTAAAGTGGTGGCTACTGGCAAAACCACAGTTTGAGTGGTTGTTCCTGTGAAATATTGCTGATAAGCTGAACCAACTACTAGAGTAGTGGTTCCTGCTGCAGTAGCAGTAGTTGTATAACCTTCGAGTAGATTATTAGCTGATAAATTTTTATTAGCATCCCAACCAGCCCAACTAGTTGCCGTTGGAGTAGCGGTAACAGAAGTTACACCCGTTCCACCAGATCCAACAACGAGCGTTGCGGACAATCCAGCTGCTGTTCCAGCCGTAGCGGCATTTAAATTTGCAACCTGAGTAGTAGAGGCCACCACAAACGGAGCAGTCCCAGTAGCTATCGTAGACGTTAGTTGGGTAGCTGATACTGTACTTGCAAATGTAGCAGCTTGGTTTTGATCAAGAGTTAGCGCTGTTGTTCTAGTTGTAGAGTTATTAGGGGTGGTGGAGAGAACTAATTTAGATCCATTATTAGCGGCTGTCCAGGCTTGAGTAGTAAAGCCTTCTACCGATAAGCTATTAGCAGTAGTGTGAATAGCGTCTGTAGCACCGCCTAACGTGAAGAAGCCCAGTCGACTACCGGAAGCCATAGCAGCCCCTGGATCACTAAGGCCGGACATTCCTGCGCCACTTGTGCTATTTTGTGTAGCGTTCGTGTTCGTGAATTTCGCTGTTTGAGTTGTAGTGTCGTAAATTCGGATAGCAGTAGTTTGCAATAAATCGTTAGTAGAGTCGTAACCTAGAATTGTCGTCCCCGTGTCGGTATTAACTTTAGTACCGTCATAGAACAATAATGGATTCACAGTTCCAACAGGTGCCGTATAGGAGGTGGCATTAGTGCCACCGTTAGCGATAGCCACTATTCCGGTGACGTTTGCAGCAGTACCAGTTGTAGATTGATTTAGTGTAGGAAAGTCTGCGGCGATAGCTATACTAGGAACACCGGTGCTTGTAGTATTCTTGAGGATACCAGTTCCTAGGCCGGCTAGAGATGTTCCGTTTATTTTTCCTACAACTGTAGCACTTTGAGTACCAGTTACATCGCCGCTTAAAGATCCACTAAAATTAACTGTAGTACCGGCGCTATAGACTTGATAACCAGCTGAATTGTTTAAGTTATTTTGGTCAATAACGAAGTACATCACTTGTGTATCATTTTGATAAACAGTGTCCCCGTTCTGAACTGTCGCTGTCGTTAAAGCAAAGCGAGCTGTTTGGTTAGCTACAACCACCATACGCTCGATAGCAGCGGGAGGAATGTTAGCTAATGGAACTAAACCACTTGAATCAAGAGGTGCTACACCATTAGCAGCTCCAACAGCAGAGGTTAGGACATCTAGGGAGGCGTGCCCAGTGAGGGAAGCAGTGATAGCGCCAGCAGCAAAATTACCACTACCATCTCGTTCTACTAAAGTAGAAGGAGTATTTAGACTAGTAGCTGCCGCTGTTAGGGCATAAGTGGCATTTGAAGCTATAGGAAGCCAGCTAGTTCCATTGCTTTCATAAAGAATATCACTACTTAAATCAATTGCTAAGGCACCATTTCCAGCAACTGAAGCTGCTGGAAAAGCTCCAGTATTAGGATAAGTGTTAGCACCGCTACCTGAACCACCAGTAGGTGGCCAAAAAAATGAACTCATATTAGTTCCAATCCTTCATCTGGCCAGTTATTGTCAAACTTCCAGACCCTGAAGTATTGGTATATTGTAGCATTAAATACTTAGCACCAATTTGAGCTAGGTTAACATAGAACCCACCAGCAGCACCAGCTGGTTGGGTAAGCACAGGGCTAAATGTTAGAGCATAAAAATTTACATCAGCATTAGCTACCATTACTTGTATAGTTCCAGTAGGAGTACCAGTATAAGTAACAGATAGACCAATACTATCCATTTTAGATATATCTACGATTTGGCTATAAATAGTGTTAGTAGAAGCCATGGCACCAGCTAGGGTTCCAGAAGGAGCTGAACCGCCACCATATAAAGAAGGGTTGTTAGGTAAAAAATTAGTGGCTGGACTGGTTGCTTGCCAGTTTAATGTAAAAGGCGTCTGGTTTTTACCTGACATAATTACTACCTTCCTAAATAAGGGTTCGCGGGAAGTAAGCCGCTCGGGTTACTATACATGTTAGGTTGGCCACTTAGTGCTTAGCGGCCATCCTAGCTTCCATAGGAGTTTGATACATAGTGTTAACCTTGTTAATCTGAGTTAGAGTGGCTCCAGATACCTTACTGTTGCCCTTTTGAGCTCCAGCTTGCCCTTGTTGTTGAGCTTGTTGAGGTCCTGCTGAGTGCACGATGGCCTGCATTGCTTGAGGGGTCATAGTTCCATCAAGTCCGTTTCCACCTATAAGAATGTTTAAAGAAGTCCTTTGAGCATAAGGAATACTCTTGTCGGCTGCCTTATGCTCAACTACAGCTTGAGTAACCTTAGACACTATAGCTTTATGAAGTCCAGGATAGATAGTCTGAATCGTCTTTACATCCTGAGGCATTAGAGTGCCTTCCTTGGCGTACTTTAGCACCATCAATGGTTGCTGAGCAATGTCTAAGGCCCTGTTATATCTAGCTTGTTGTGCCTTGTTAATCGGAGGGGTGGCATCAAAAGCACTTACAGCAACGGGTTTAGGTTTTATGTTTGAAAAGTAGGCACTGGCAGTAGCAGCAGTTGTTGCAGCTACAGTGGCATGGGCTGGTAGGTAGTGCCCTAGACTACCACCAACCTTAATAGCATTTGCTGGGTTCTGGAAAGAGTCTAGACTCTTTTGAAGCTTGTCACGAGACTCCTGATCAGGAATAAGATTTTTAGATAACACTTCTGCTCCACCCTTGAACATAGCAGCAGTAGCACTATCTAGAAGTCTCTGGCCCTTAATTACGTTTCCAATGTAGTCTAATGTTGCCTTAGCGGCAGTAGAGTCGACAGCAGATTCTACAAAAGGTTTAGCAACAGTACGTAATACTTTCCCTAGAACTCTCTCGCCCATAAACGCGCCCATAATAGGGTGTCCCACTAAGAAACCTAATCCACCGCCAACTGCTTCTGCAGTGCCCGTACCTAAACTATTAACAAGTGCCTCAGTTCCCTTGTTGTAGATCCAGGCACCTGCCTTCGTACCGAAGCTCTCTTTGACACCTAGGTGATAGTTAAGGGAAGGAGTTGAGTCGAGTTTGAAATCATCTGGAATAGCAAGCCCAGCTTCAGTGTGGATTTCACCTATCTTATCTGCGATGCCTTTAGTGTCATTTAGGTATTTCTTGATGTCACCCTTGGCTGCGTCAAAACCTGGAGCATTTGCTTGTAGTTCCTCAATCTTAGGAGCCAACTTACTAAGTTGCTTTTCCACCGGACTTTGCTTGGTATCTTCAGTGACTTCCTTAGCAGCTTCTTCACCAGCTCTCAACGCTGCCTGCTGAAATTCTGGGTTGACCGATGCAGCCTTGAGACGTCCAAACATAGTGTTCATCGCCGCTTGACGTTGTAGGAGTTCTTCCTTTGCTGCTGCTAGATCTGCTGGGTTCATCTTCTGAAGGCGAGAAATTTCTGCTTGCATATCTTGTACAAAGTCAGTAGTTGCTACCTTCTTAGCACCTGAACTGAATAGAGAACCAACAGTTCCTAATGCTGCCCCACCAACACTGCCAATGACGCCAGATAGCCCAATATTGGCAGCTGCTGTGCCTAGAGTCTGATTAGGATCACCAGTAACAAGCTTGGAGAGTTCATCTGATGTAGATAGCGCTGCCATCTCAGCACCAGTTTTGATACCAGTAGATACAATCTTAGGAAGAGCATAAGCAGCAATTGCTTTTTCAGCAAGTCCGCCGACCTTAGTAACTTGTCCAGCAAGACTGGCTCCTTTAAGCTCAGGAACAAACATAGATCCTATGAAACCTGCTGCATTAGCCCCAGCGTGTTCTAACGGATTAGTGGCTTTACGCCCCCTGATAGCTTCACCAGTTGTAAGTCCTGATGCTATTTCCATAGCTGGAGCAAGTGGCCCAATGACACCTTCAGCAGCACCTTCTGCTACTGTTAATGCTTGCTGTGGGATAGTCCCATACTTCTCGTTATTCTGGTACTCTGCTGCTGCTTGAGGATTAAGGTCTGGGAAATTACTGAAGTCGTATTCACTTGCTGCAGAACCAGGTGTTGGAGTAGGAGGCAGTTGTGATACACCTGTTCCACCCTGTGAAGGAGACACTGCTGGACTAATAGATGGGAGGTCAGAGAAATCAAGTTGTTCTGACATTTAAATCTTTCCTTGCTCACGCAGTGCCTTGATTAAATCACCTTGGGAGACATTTGGATACTTAGCTTGTGCTGCTTGAAGGACTTGTTGCTGTTGAGGATTTAGACCTGATGGTGCTTGCGCTTGACTAAACGGTGTGATGCCCATCGAAGTCATTGCTGAGTTTCTATCAGAGTCAAGTTGAGCTTTTAGGTTCTTAAGAGTTTGTAAAGTCCCACCAAGGTTAACTCCACCAATATCACCGACTTGTTTGCCATAGTTTTGATACTCACGGTCGTTAAGTCTGTTCAATCCTGTCATCTTGTTAAGAGACACTTGAATTGCTTCTCTATCAGAATTAGCATCAGCCCGGTTCTTAACACTCCAAGCACCAGTCATCCCATATTGTTCCTGATCAGCTATAGCTTTATCAATTAGAGGTGCTAACTCGTTCATATTAGCAAGACGCTCAGCATCTGGTTGGGCGACTGAGTGAGAAGCAACACCTACGCCAGGAACATACTTAGATTGTGCGTCTTTGTAGAGTTCTGGATTGATGCGCTGAGCATTAGCAAGAACAGTCTTATACTGAGCCTCAGACCCTGCTCCTCCACCACCTGTACCATTGAAAGCACTTGCTTGAGCCATAAGATGAGCATTTTGAACTAACGGTATCATCTGCTGCTGGAGCTGAGAGATAGCAAGGGCACCATTAGCTTGAGCCATTGGTGTTCCTGCCTTATCAGCTGCTTCCTTGATCTTAGAGGCATAGATACCTAGTTGAGTAGCTTTAGCCATATTCTCTGCTACTGCTGCATTCTTGTACTGATCCAGATACCCGTTATAGACGTTAATCTTATTATTTTGATTACTTTTTTGTGCTGCAATGTCCCTATCAATTTGACTATTCAACCACTCCATGGCAGGATTACCTTGGTGGGTGAAAGCACTACTGAAACCACCTAGAAGAAGACCAATACCAGTTGCTATCCTTTGTCCAGTATTCTCCTTCATAGTATCAAGGTAGTGATTAGGCTTAATATGATCATTTCGTACGTCTGTCAGAGCCTGTTCGATTTGGTTTTGCATGGAGTTGCTTGTAACATCCCACTTAGTAGCAGCATCCTGAAGATCCAGTTGATTCTGGTGTTCAATGGCAGCTTGATCTGTAGCAAGACCTGCTTCTGCGGCTGTCTTTGCCTTGATAGCGCCTACTTGATTAGAGTAAACATTATTGAGGTTTAAAGAATCAGTTAAAGATGCTTTAGGAGATGCGGTTGGCTTGCTGGCTGGTTGATGAGTATCAGGTGGAGCTTCTGCTACTACTTTATCTGGTGCCGCTGCTACTGGAGCCGCTGCTTCTTCACTGTCAGGATCAACTGGTTCTACACCTTCTGGTAGTGGTGCTTCTGGACCTGGCTGTGGGGTAGGAGTAGGACCACCTTCAGCTAAGTGAATAGGAAGTTTCTCTAGTTGCTTACGCATCACAGCAGGAAGAGCATGTTTAGCCATGATGATGTGATGTCCATCTTTGGACACCATAGTTACTGAATGCTTGTCTTCCTTGATCTTTTTAAAGCTAGACAGGTTAAGACCGCGCATTACTTCTTACCTCGTTTATTTCTTTGTTCAATATGTTTAGCAAGCGCTCGAGCCATATGTCCGATAGGACCTTGGTCTGCCATAGTGTCCCTATCTATCACCACTTCTCCTTCGCTCAACATTGTAGGAATTTTGTCATTCTTAAGAGAGTCGCCTTCCACTGTGGCTTTCTCTCCCTTCCCAGCTTTAACATTCCCACCTTTTGCTGCCAATCCACCTTTGAACTTATTTTGAGTCTGGCCAACCTCGTCGGCAACAACAGATAAGAAGTCATCATCAGCGGCATCAGCTTTAGCTTTGTCTTTAGCAGCGGCATCTTCTCCTCTAGTTTTTTGTATATCACCAACAACATCAGAAAAGTTTGTCTGATTTTGAGGCAAGTTCATCGCTGGACCAATGTTTGGACCAGGTTGTTGTTGAGCTTGGATGAATTGAGCTACAGCAGATTGTGGAGCTTGTTGATAAGGATTCACTGACAACACGTTTCCACCAATAGCTAAGTTTTGTGGGCGTGGAGTAGGAGTAGGACCAGGTGAGGCACTAGGTGAAGGACTAGGTGAAGGAGCTGGAGCTGGATTAACCATGCCTTTAACATTGTTAATAGCATTCCTAGTCCACTCATCTGAGAAGAGTTCGGGTTGTTGCTTCACTTCACCACCAGACGCCATCTTTTTCCCTATATTTGGATATTTCTTATGTACAGCGGCACGAACCTTACTTTTCTCCTCAGGAGTCCCGTTTTGTGAAACTCTAGCTAGAGCATTACGCGCATGGGCCTCATCATGTATAGGGTAGCGACCGTTAGGAAGAGCAAAGTTATGTGGAGCGATATGTTTTCTAGCTTCAGCATCTAGAACATTCCCGCCCTTATCCATTTTAACCATACCACCATGAGCAAACACCGGTATAACGCTGCTAAGGGCCTTCGTTACACCACCTAAAACATTACTAGCCGCATTTTGATTGCCAGCAGATACTCCAGCATCGGTAGTGTTGATATTGGATTGCATTGAAACACCTGCGTTATTAGCAGCAGTATTAGCTCCTTGTACTATCTGTTGTTCATTTTGATTCACTTGATTGGTGTCTGTTACTGCCCCTCGTCCTTGTTGAATCTGAGCATTAGCTAAATTGGCTTGCTGTTGTTGAGCAGCAATTGTTTGTTGAGCCTGTAAAGTAGCACCTTGACCAACGGCTTGTTGCTGAGTAGCAGCACCTTGTTGAGCAGCTTCTCTAGCCATAAGACCTGGATTAGAACTAGCACCACGCTGGCCAGCCATCAAAGCGGCTTGATTAGCTACGTTTTGGCCAGTCTGTTGACTGAGCATGGATTGAGCAGCGTTAGGGCCTTTACCAGCAGCTTCATCAGCTAAGGAACTTTGTAGTTGAGATTCAACTCCAGCACCTTGTGCAACTCCAGGAGTTAAAGTGTTAGTAATTCCTTGCTGTTGATCAATGCCAGATTGAGCCCCACTATAGGCTTTATTTAATTGAGCAGTATTCGTTCCTGGTGTTACATTAGCAGATTGGGCTTGAAAATTATTATTTAGACCTAAGACGTTCGTAACACCGCCCATGACACCGCTACCAGTAGTAGGGGAAGTATTCCCAGCATTAGGTCCAGAACCTTGTAACACTGTTCCGCCTGAGTCAAAGTGTTGTATTTCTGGTAGAGCAGTGTGTTCCATGCCCAACTTAGCTATCTTATGGAGGAACTCAAGTTTCTTATTATGATCCATTACAAATCTCCAACTTACAACCCCACTTATAGAGTGTGTAGGTCGCATATATATGACCGAGTGGCCAGGTTATCCTGCTGAGTTGGCACCCTTTGTAGGTCTGTAACCCTTTTTAGCGCCATACACTATATTAAGTCCAGACATATCAAATCCAGCTCCTGCTGGCACTCCAACAGATGAGTCAAACACTTCGTTGAGTTGAATTTGAAAAGATTCACATAGTTGCTTCTTAGCATGAATCTTCCATTGCTCTTTGTTTCCCCCATTTCCGAATGGAGTCGGAATTCCAAACCCAGCTGGTATTGCGCTGGAGTAGTTATCAGGGGTAATTAAAACACTATGTAAAAATGATGGATTATAGTCATAAGCCATTGAAATTAAAAGCTTATGTGGGCTATAATAAGTCGCCAATAGATAGAACTCATAAAAGCGTTCATATCCTTGAAGTCCTGCTAGATTAAGCCAGGAAGTAGTGAAGCTTAATAAGACTGGGTTTGAACCATCTAAGTAGACTCCAGGGGTTTCCTGATACACTAAGCCGTATGAATCGATATAAGTATGTAATCCTTGGAATACAGTACTAGAAACACCAGGAATTCCTACAAAGGTTCCCCACTGGCCATAGAAGTAGTCATACATTAAGGTGACACCTGAGTCTAAGGTGAATCTAACTTCATTGGTCTTTGGGATTGAGATGGCACTAAGTACCGTAGCTGAGTTAAACGCCTCAACTGGTGCCCCAATATATTCGGTACCGAGATTTCTATCCAGTAACCAGATACCTTTATCACTCTGGAACATCAACCCCTTAGAAGTCATCACTATCGAATTCTGATTAGCACAACCTACTGACGAGGTGATGAAAATAGGTTGGCTATACTGACTATTTGCCCCGGTGTTATCTGGTCCTGACCCGTTAATGTAGTAGATGGCATCTTTTTTAAATATGATGAGCTTGTCGTCCATAGGGGCAATAGCAGTGATTGGCCCAGTGCTTCCCTGAACACCTTGAGTAGGAGCTACATAAATAGTTAATAAGTCAGACATTTCTACCGGAGTAGCCTCGATGACTTGTTTACTGTACCATAATAGGTTTCTATCCTCAGCGTCGACCAACCAAAGGCGAGTGTCAAACAAGGTAAGCAAATTACTTGCTGGGGCATTAACATCTTCAACCACTCCACCATTCGTATACAGGATATTGTTACCTAAGATTTGGGCATCTGACAAGGTGTCTACAAAAGATACTGAGTTAGCTGTTGTGTCATTAAGTAATGGTTGGAAGATAGAGGTAACCTGGAAGTAAACTTGCTGAGCAACGCTCCAACGGTAGATACATACCTTGACAGGGTTGGCCGTCTTATAGGTGAGTCTTAAGGTAGGAATATTAAGTGTAACTATGCCACTCTTATCTGACCCGTTAACGGTTGTAACAGCTAGAGGGATAGATGGGGCTGAGCGATAGGCGTTGCCCTGGTTGTCTGTCCACTCATAGGTGACTTGGTAGTAGTAGGCACTCTTGTAGGTTGCACCATCTGGCTTGTCCCAGATATTACCCTGAATACTCAATGTATCACCAGATATAGCGTGGGTTGTTGCCATAGACAGGGTGATAGTGGTTCCACTGACGGTGACAATCTGAGTTCCTGCAGGAATATAAGTTGGGTTAGTAACATCAACTATGGTCATGCCAGGATACACACCTGCGTTACTTGATAATGTAACAGTTTTAGAACCGGTCGCTGCTGTTCCTGTAGGGGTTACAATACCCTGAAAAGTCAAGGTATCACCAGCGATAGCATGGGTTGTTAATGTATTTATCACAACAGAGGTTCCAGTAACAGACACAACAGTTGATCCTGCGGTGATATAAGTTGGATTAGTAGTATCGGCTACAGTCATGCCAGGATAGATGCCTGTTGCAGACGACACCACGATTGTGTTAGAACTAATTAGTGCTGTCCCTGTAGGGGTTGCGGTGAAAATTTCTGTATAGGTAGCCTCAACATTGTCAGGCCATAGGAAGAAGTTATGCTCAACTGGGAGATACCCGTCATACTGCCACAAGAACCCACCACCAAGGTGAAGGTTGCCTGCGATCTCTGCGGTGTCAAGACCTTGAAGAGTGATGTCAAAAGTTGCTAGGTTGATGCCGGTCTGACTGTATATACCAGCAACCTGAGATCCTGTAGGAATATTAGTGTTCTTGTTGACGGCAGCAATTAAGTCTTTGTATAGATAAGCGATCTGGGCATTAGTACCAGAAACAGTGACACTCGGAAGACCTAGTGTTAGGTATCCTCCACCATTACTATAGGCAAGTTTGGCCGCAACTACAGGATTCACATCTGTGGAAGTAGTTCCATTGATCAAGAAGTAGGTAGGTTGATAGGCACTCTGATAAGCACCTAAGAAGTAGGAGACACCATTAATCATGAACGCCTTGGACGCTAAACCTACAGAACCTATCACGATCTTGTTCGTAACAAGTGCAGCACCTAGTTGATCACCAGGTGTTGAAGCTGATGCTCCTGTTGTATTCGATGACAGCACCAATGTTGTTCCTGATACGGCAAACACAGTACCCAATGCGATATTAGCAGGTGTCGTGTTATCAACCAAGAACATACCTGAAGATAGACCAGCAGCACTGCTGACAGAGATAGCTGGGGCACCGCTGGTGAACACTGAGTAGAACGGTACAGGAACTGGAGTCACTGTGATAGAGCGGATATAGTTGGTAGGGATACTAGTGTCATAGCTATAGCTATCTGCAATCTCCACAAACACGGTGACACTGCCGTTAGCAGCTGTTGAAGTTATGTTTAAGATACTATAAGCGAGAGGAATAGCAACTGGTGCAAGCACTGTATTTAGGCTCTTGTCCAAGACTATAACAGATCCAACTCCTGTAGTGGAAGATGTAGGATAATAGAAGCTGACGTAGATAGTTGGATTTGTAGGGGTTGTGATGTCAGCAGTAACAGACATCATCGTAGCTTCAGCACCAGCAAATGTCTTGGGTGTAACTAGAGTAAGAGTTGAGGTTAGATAGGTAACATTAACTGCTTGTCCGACAGGTGGCGTGTTATAAGCGATGTAAAGATTCTCATTGGCCACGTAGCCATCCCACGAAATAGTAGGCGATGGACCATAAGAAGTTGAGATGTTAATATTTGGTCCAACGATAGTAGGATTTGTTACGGAGACAGAGATATACTGAAGATGAGGTGTTGAAGAGATTGTATTAGTGAATACAATGATGAAATATCTCCCTAATAGAAACACTCTTGGAGAGCCTGTCACGGTACCCAAGGGCGCAGGTATCAAGGTAGGACTCACGATATTTTGACCTGTTACAGAACTAGCAACGACATATTTGTACGAGGTTGTGCCTCCAACCACTTCTGTATACACCGTGCAAGCAGTTCCATTAGCAGCAACAGCGGTGTCGCACTGAATCTGATTGGCATTATTCCTAATAAGTGGAAGAGTGCTGAGCTCCATCGGAGCAATAGATCCCTTAGAGACCCATGTAGAACTTCCTTGGTTGTATGCGGCAATGTCGGTACTCACCGCTGTAAGGTTATCATTTAAAGTAGTTAGATATGAGTAGGTTGAATTAGGAAGTGAAACTAGTGCTCCATAGCCGTTCCTCTTCTGTAACAAACCACCCTTAGTGAAGACACTATTCTGCAAGGCAAGAAACTTACCAGGTGCTACTTGGTAAGGATCAGTCTTGGTGTCAAGTCCGCTTGAAAAATTAAGATTAATGCTCTGCTTACCCATTGTGTTTCCTTATAACTCGTAGGCCATAAGTTTACATGACCCAATGTTAGCATTTCCACCAACGCAAGCTAAGTCTACAGAATATGTGTATGTTCCTGCTGAAATTATGTCTATAAACGAAAATGAGCTTGGTGGAAATGAGTATCCAATGAATTCTGAGATTGAGATAGCCGTTGAAGCTCTCATGAATGCTAACAGTCCGTTACCGCTTGTTCCAACCTGAGAAACTAAAGGAGTTAAAGTGGTAGATGTTCCAATTAGTTGGAGCATCACTGGACGACCATACGTGGTTATAGTGACAGATAAACCAGTGACAGGAACAAGTGTTGAAGATGATGTACTAAATCCACTAGTTCCTACCCCAGAACTGAGTTGATAATTTAGGGCACCCATCTTTATTGGTGTCACTGCCGCGTTAGCAATCTGGCTAGTTCCAACACCTGAAACCTTAACTTCAAATTGATTCGATCCATTAATGTCAATAGTAACGTTATCTACTGTGTAAGGGGCAGACATATTGCCATAATGATCTAGAGCCATTATGGACTGAACCGATGGATATGGATAAGATGGCAAAGTGATTGAGTAGTTTGAGGTCATTGCATTTGGAGGTAAGAGAGTCAAACCGTTAGAATTAGCAATATTATTCCTTAGGATAAAGCTCTGTCCGTCAATAACGGCACTAGTATTGGTAGCAGACTGGAATACAAAGGTTCCCGCGTTATAAGCAGCACCAGCTGTACCTGATGGAAGACCAGTGATAGTTCCAGTAGCTCCTGTAACGCCACCTCCAGCAGTAATCGGGATTTGTCTACCAATTCCATCATTATAGTAAAGGTCAATGCCAGAAACATATAAGCAATCTAGGTCGGCAGCGCCAGATAAAGAAGACCCCTGTGGTTGGAATCTTATAGTCCTAGCATTAATCAAATTGTTATTATTAATTGGTAAATCAGAATTGATGTTTAAACCAGCTGGATTAATCTGGACTCCAAATCCTGGAGCATGTGAATGACCGTCTATAGTAGACAAACTAGCATTGAGATTTATTTCCCAATTGAGCCCTGAGTCTGAACCTACTGTAGATTTAGTTAGCCCCATATTTGGTGTGGTAGTGCTCATCTTAAAATACTCCAATTGACACTGTACAAGCTGCTGAAGCAGTTAAAGTGAGCGTCTTGTTGTTGAAAGGTTGTGAACGATAAATTGTAGCAGGGCCAGTGATGTCTGTTAAGATCCAACCTTGCTGGTTTTGTCCTAAGAAGTGGTTGATAGTGTTTACTCCAACTACCAAGGAGACATTCTTGATGATTGACATTGAGCTGAGTGGATTAGCTAATAATGGGTTCAACTGAGAAGCCCATAGTGGATTAGCTAGTTCCCATGTAAGTTTAGGAGATAACGCCATGTTAAAACCCTCCAAATCCACTACCAAACCCGCCGAAACCACCCTGGCCAAACCCACCAAACCCAGGATCACCCATTGTGGAACGTGTGTTGCTAACACTATTAGGTTGGCCTACGTCTTTGTTGGCTGCCATTATTTCAATGCGTTGGATTTGTGCTAGATTAGCATTGCTTAATGCGGTCCATTTCTCTAAGCTTTCTTCCTTAATCATAGCTTTCATTGCTACATCGTTGATGATAAATTCAGACCAGCCAGAGATGGAGAATGACAACATGTCAGTATCTAATAACAACTGAGTAACAATTGGTACATACCAAATTCTTAAAGTGGAATTGGTATTTGGTGGGAATACATACAGTTGATTCCCCATCAGAGCATAAGACATCTGATACCCATAAAAAAGATTAGCGGCTTGGCCAGGAAAGATAGTGTACTTGTCACGATCAGACCAGTTGGTCCTGGGAAGTGGTATCCAACCTGAGTTGGTTCCTGAAGTAGTAGCATTGCCTGAAATATTTAGATCGACACCGTTCAGTTTATATAGCGCTGGTGCTCCAGAGTATAGAGCTCCATCGGGTAAGCTATAGCTATTTTGGCCGGATAAAGGAATTAATAGTGGAGGAGCAAAGAATAGATTATCCCCAAACTTACTAACTAACATGTCGTAAAGTACACCGATGCTTTGATTGATGTTGAAGGTCCACTCATCGTAAGTGATATATTCGGAGTTGAGTTTGTCCGATCTTAGTTTAGCTTGGTAGATTAAGTAGGATAAAGATATTTGGCCAGGTAAACAACTCACTATGGAAGCTGGGTATGGAGCAGCATAAGGAGAGAAGTTAATACCATCTGAACTAGAAGCTACAGTATACCAGTACTCAACCCCAACAGTAGCTGCAGTATCTACGTAGTTGTTTGTGGTAGCTACTCCATATGAAGTGAAATTGATACCATCAGTACTACGTTGAATACTAAAAGAAGTAGCTCCTGGAGTTAAATCCCACTTGAGCCTATTCTGGCCATTACCAGTGAGTAAGACCACATTCTGTGGTTGATATGGTATTGTCATTAGAACCTTTTCTAAAAATAGAGGCCCTAAAGATATTTCACATCAATAGAGCCTCCATATTTCGCGAAAGAATTATTCGCCGGAAATTAAGATAGATCCAGCTTCAACCTGGAAGGTCAAACTAACAATTGATCCAGCAGCTGGAGCAGTAGGCACCAAAGTGGTGGTGCTAGAGTTAGTAGCAGCTAAGAATTGAACTAAGATATACCCACCAACGTTAGGTGAACCACCCATTGGGATTGGAGCGAAAGTTTGATTAGGGTCACCGATTACTTCAATAGAGGTGAGTCCTGAGATAGAAGGAGCTTGAACTAATCCAGTGCTTCCACCGCGACTAGAATAACCAGTAGCAGTAGCAATAAAAGCTGCTCCAACCGCTGGAGTAACACCTTTATTTAAACCAACTGCTTGCCAGTTTTGTAAGTTGGTTTGATCCTTGGTTACTGCGAAAGTAAAACCAGTAGAGATTGTTCCGTCAGCAGGTCCACCAGGAAGTGGTCCAGTACCAGTACTTACGATGGTGACAGTAGTAGTTCCAGAAGACGTAAACGAGTAAACACCAGCAATGTCAGATGGTAATAAGTTGATGGTATTAACTAATGCGGCACCAATTGTAGCGGCAGAACTTCCGGAAGCGATTGTTTGCTGAATATAGCTAATACCAGGTTGGCCAATTGCGGCAGCTGGTCCAAGGTTTGGAGCATTCCCACCAACACCAGTAACATAAAACCAGATTACGAAAGTATTTCCATAAGCATCATATAAGCTAAAATAGGTAGAAGCTAATGAGCCGGAAACGTCAGCGACAGGGGCCACTGTAACTGTTCCAGCTGTAGGAGCTCCAACAGAAGTAATGACGTAAGGATTACCAATAGTGAGTGCGGTAGCATTAATTGCTAGATTAGAGCCGGACAAAGGAGATACGAATCCAGAAAATCCACCAGCATAACGATTATAGTTATTGGAAAGTTGAATTAGAGCATAACCAGCGGCGGGGTTAGGATTTCCAGCAGCTGGAGTAGCAGTAGTATGCATATAAACAGCCTGCACACCAGACCCTTTGAGTGAACGAATACCAAGGCCGTTACCATTGGTATTATCAACAATGAAGTTACAATCAATAGTGACTGGTTTGTTCAGGAATGAATAATTACGACCGCCGTTATTACCGAGTTTATTAGAAGCAATGTTAGACATGTTTAGGACCCTTGTTACCCGTAATAAGATGCTTCCTGAGTGACGGGTGGCTAGTCAAGGAAGGTAGTAGATTGGGTCCACTATCTATGCCTAACTGGCCAGTTTAGGGAAATAAAAGAGCCACCTAAGAACTCAATCCTAGGTGGCTCAGTTGAAAGGAGGAACGTATGGATACGAGGGGATTATACAGATTTCAGGAAATCAAGGCATTCCTGGCTAGTTCCGGTGAAGAGGGCTGTAACCATAGGACCAACCGCTTTAATAGTAGATGAAGATGTAGAGTTTCTTAACATTCTTCTTTGCAAGATTACTTCTTTAATTTCAACTATTTGAATTATAGATACTACATAACCTAAAGATTCTAGATTTTTCTTAGCAGTACTAGCAGCAACTGGAAGTCCCAGTAATATGGGTTTATCTTTTACAACTTCTTTATTAAGTTGTAACCAAAGTTGGCTTTTGCCAACGCCATCTCTTTCTAGCACACAAAACTTGTCCTTGAGTTGATCAGCAACCCATGATTTGCCAATACCAGATGGTCCTGTTAGCACATAGATGTGCTGAGTAAGCCCTGTCGCAGGAGCAACTTCTTTCATCAGTCTAGCAAATAGACCTGGCTTTTTATCTTTGTTCCAAGGTGATTTGCCGGCATTAAAAGCATGAAGCTTAGTCAAAGCAGCTTGCTCAGACTTAGATAACCCCAATAATTTACGTTTGGCCCTAGCTAATTTAGCAGAAGCAGACATTTTAGCTTTGGATTCTTCTGATGCCTTTTTACCTATTTGAGCTTTTGCCATATTTGCCTTGATTTCATCACTCCACTTACGACCTAGATTAGAACCTACTGCACCAGTTAAGACCTTAGATAGATGATCTTTTTGCTCTTGAGTGAGCTTGCGGCCCTTATTAGCTCTACTTATTTTATCCTTGGTTTCCTGTGAGGAGAAAAACTTGCCGTCGCCACCTGAAGTGCAGTTGTATCCATTTGGATGAATGCAATTTAGAGTTTGTATCCAATGCCTCTCCTTAGCATTTAGTTCCTCTTGAGTTGTCGTATTTGGAAGAATTTCAAGTATCTCAATACTAAAAGCAGCCAAACCATAACTGCGCATTGCAGCATATAACGGATGTTGCTTACCGCTTCTTGCCTTCCACTGATGATGAGTCCATCTTTTCTTTAACTCTTGAACCGTTTGACCTACATAAACCTTCAATGAAACCGTATTGGCTATCTTATAAATTATCATAGTAAAATTATACCATAACTATCCAATAGCTGTTCCATTTTTTTGTAGAAAAATAAAAAGGGACCAGAACATTTAAGTCCTGATCCCTATTTAATGAATCAAATCAATGATTTAGATTACTGAGACAGAGAAACTACAGCGTTAGCAACAGGACTTGAGCAAGTAAGGTTGCCATATCCGCCGACCGCAGTTTGCACAGCATCCTGGCCAGCCACTGGAAGACCAATTTGGTCAAACAATCCTGGGTAGGTGATAAACTGGGCCATCTTGCCGTTAAAGCGAAGCTTCCACGTCTTAAGGGTGATGATGTACGCTGTTTGAGGCGCACAGTTGCGGTCTTGAAGTATCGCTATCTCACCGTTAGCCGTTGGGAGTACCAATGCCTTAAACGATAGGGATGCTTCCTCATTGATCTTAGCCTTGATCATCTGGTACACGCCTTGGCTAGTCAACTGCTTCAATAGCGCCTGGTAAGAGGCTGGATTGATGAAGATGAAGTCAGGATCACCAGCTTCGGTGCCTTGAGCCGCAAGAGTGTTAACTGCGTCAATAAGTGCGTCTTGGATAGATTCACTAGATCCTGAGAAACGCAATCCAGCGAGCTGGGTTGGAGACACAGAACGATTGACACTGAAGAATAGGTCAGATCCGCTTGGAGCAGTGCTTGGGATCCAAGCTCCGAAACCAGCCATCTTCAACATGTTAGCAGAACTAAGTCCGTTAGTGATGAAATTGACATCGCCGATCTGAGCGAGGTAAGGGAAAGAAGTTGACCAGTTGGAAGGAACCCCAGCAGCACCAGCGAAGGTAGCTGATACCGTTACAGTTCCAGCACCAGTATCAACTGCTATGACGTATCCTACTGCTGCGCCAGTACTCTGAGTAGGAGTCTGGCCAGAAACACTGTAGCTTACGAGAGCCATACCAGGAGTGAAGTTGAGGGCTGATTGAGCACTATCAAGAGTGATAACACCACTCGAAATAGATCCAGCACCAAGTCCGTAAGTTCCACGTTTACCTGACCCGTCACCGAACAACATAAGAGCATAGTCATTTCCAAGAGACTGAAATGCAGACTTAACGTTAAGTTCAGCAGCTGGCATGAAGGCGCCAACTGATTCAGCAGAGGCTCTCAAGAAGTCACCGGTAAGGACAAAGTTTGAGTAGTTTTGAGTACGAGTGACTTGGAATTCAACCGTTTGTGGAGCAGAAGAGTTGTTTTGAGCAATGCCTAAAGCAGCAGAACGACCGCCACCTGGATTCACTAGAGCTGGGATCGGGAAGTACTTACCGCCCATACCAGATTCACTTTCGTCTTTGTCGATGAGAGCCAGAGCTGGATTCCTATTTAGGATGTACGACTTCATTACCCATGCGTCGTCTGAATAGAGTTCCTTTAGAGTTGCAACGTTAGTTACTGCACTTGATGTACTGTTTGACATTTAATTATCCTTTTAATTTTTCTTGAGCACGTCTGTACGCTTCTTTATAGCGTTCTTGTTCAGACATACCCTCAAAGCTCTTCTGTGGTCTTTTAATATCCCCAGTAGGAGCCATGTTGTTTGTTAATGTTTTCACTACGCCAGACTTGAGAGGAGGTAGTTCTTTCTTCTCTTGGCTTGCTTGAGTCTTTTCTTTACTGAAACTAGCCCATCTGCTTGCCTTCTCCTGTAGAAGGTCTTCCACTTCTTTCGAAGCTTGCTCAACTGTTAGATCAATGCTATCGTGTTCCCAGGTATCTAGGATATGCTGAACAACTGTCTCTTCAGCCTTCATTCCCTTAATCGTAGAGTAGGTATCATCAGATCCAACTAATGCCTTAACAGCATTTCTTCTTTCGTTTACCGCAGCTTCAAAACGCTTACTAATATCTGTCTGTTGGGCTTTTTCCATTCCATCCAGCTTAGCTGCGAGTTTTTTAAGCTCTTGCTGCTCTGGGGTACTAGAAGTTTCCTTTTCAATCAGATAGTTCGTGTAGTCGTTATAGTCTACTAAGTTCTCAATACCAGAATAGTCCTTGGCAGCTATCTTCGCTTTGAGTGCCTTTAGGTCGGCAAGCTCCTTACGATCGGCTTCCAATTGAGCTTCTTGTATCTTAAGTTCTTGTTGTTGCTGGCGAAACTTGGATTCCTTGCGGGCCAAGGCAGCAGCGGCGGGAGACAATGTCACTGATTCTACTGGTGCGCTCTGGGTTTCTTCAGAACTAACATTGTTCGCAACACTGATGTTAGGTTGGCCACTTTTTGGCGTTTCCTGCCTAGCTTGAACAGCAGGAGCTGCCTGTATGCGTCTATCATTTGCTCTATGATCAACCGTACGCTCAGGACGCATTTGCTCTTTGGGAAGAGAAGGTCCTGCAATGTTGGTTCCAAGGTTTTCTACTTCATAACTCATTTGATTGTTTCCTTCTTTATGGGTTGGTTCTTCTAGTTGATTAAGCTGACTTTGCCATCTACTTAGCTTCTCTTGCCTTTGAGAAGTACTTAAACTTGTGCTCCGCTGGTAGGACCTATGCTTGGAGAAGGTGGTGCTACAGGTAGTGGACCCTGCTGAGGTCCTGCTTGTGGAGGAGGTGGGGAAGCTGCTTGCTTCAGGGCTTGGACTTGTACGAACCAATCTCTGAGTGTTTGCATCTTCTCCTCTTCCAGCTGTAAAGTACTGTAAAGATTGATATAATTAACACATAAGGTAGTTGCTAGGTCAGTAGGATCTAGAATGAAAGAGTCTGGGGCAATAGAAGCATAGTCCTTATCACCCTGTTCAACAATCTGGTCAAGGGCGTGAAGGATACGCTCCTCAAGAGCAGCCGCTAGTTGGTCTGATTGCTCTAGGTCAGGAAAGGAAGAAAGACGTCTAAACTCTTGTAATGTGATTTCGCCAGCAGCTAGCTTTTCACTTAGTTGAGCTTGTCTAGCCGAGGGATTATTAGATAGTGAAGACTCTTCCATACATTGGATAACATAGGTATCTTTGAGTTTGCTGATGTGCTTAAAGTCGACTTCTCTTGTACCATCACGACCAGGATATACAGTGGTGTAAGAGCCGGTTTCCTCTGCAATTTCTTTAGCACAATCAATCATCATATAGCTTAGATCTATGTAGATGTTGTCATAGCGTCTTTCAAGAGCAGCAAAGCGGGCAGATTGAAGGTCGTTAGCTTCTCTGATGGCTTCACCAGAGTTAAGTCCTGGTTCTTTCTTGGCTTGAGCAGCCATAGAGCTAACACCAGACATCTGATAAGCATTCTGGATAAGCCATTGAATCCATTGATAGAATTCAGGAGTATTAGACTCGGCGTTGATAAAAGTAGGAGGATTCCCTTGACCTTTAATGATAGTACCAATACGGTTGTTAAATGACGTCTCAACGATTTTAGACATTTGATCTATATAGATACGTGGAACACCCATGAGCTCAATGCTTTGAGATGCCACTATGAGGCACCTATAGATCTCCATCTGACATGGCATGATGATTTCAGCTAAGCCTTGAGCAAAGAAACCTACAATGTTAGGATTGTAAGAGAACTTAACGAATGGAAACTTAGACTTAGTCCAAGGTTCATCTAAGATGACACCTTCAGAACATACGATGACATGCCTACCATCCTTAGCACCCTCACAAGATGGTAAGTGCCATGCTTCAGAGATGATGATTTGGTCAGCGGTAGTCTCAGTGCTTCTAGGAGTAGAGTCGACGTTACCCATCAGAGATCCTGCAATGAGGTCTGCACTCTTAGGGAACATAGATGCTGTTACAGCACGGTCTACTAGCTTGATCTGGATGAGTTGGCGTGGGTCATTGTAGTAGGCATCATTGAAGTCAACTAGGAGTTCAGTCTCGAGAATGCGCTCTAGACATACCTTTTCATCCTTAGCAAATACCTTGATGAAACCATTACCGAGGACGCATGAGTCACGTAGGGCAAGCGTACCTAAGTCATATGCCTTAGTGCGATATAGTTCACCTTGAATGAAAGCATTAGCTTCCTTGGCAAGCTTGCGCTCTTTATAGTGTCCATTGCTGGTAAGGAACACTGGCTTAGGTCTATCCTGACTAATCATAGACACCAATGTATCCGTACAGGAGTAGACAACATTGGCAGTAGGGCGACCAATAGGGAGTTGCGCTGATGTATCTAATGAGGCGTTAGAGGATGCGAAGTTGTATAGCGGCTTGCCAGAGAAAAGACGAGTGAATACAGATGCTTGGCGAATGCGGTTGGCATTAGTGCGCTTAAGGAACTCAGTTGTGGATAGAACCTGAGCAACTAAGTCGCCATCAGACTGGGCCAGCCACCATGTGTAAGCAGTTGGGTTAATCTTGTTCTTCTTAGATGTATTGGTGTCTACTACCTTCTCCGGTCTAGAAGGGGCAATATCTATCTCCTCAATCTCGTAACTCAATTAATTACCCAACCTTTTCATATACTGAACTAAACCTTCAGCGTTCTTAGATGATTTAAGATAACCTTCTGCAAGATTGCAAGGTTTGCAGAGTAAACCTCTGATTTGATTGGTTATATGATCATGGTCAACGCATAATGCCATTTTAAGATCATTCTGATGAGTCCCGCAACTAGCACATTGACCAGCTTGAGCATTCATCATTTCGTAGTAGTTATCTAAAGCTTGTTTAGAAGTTAAAGTTGGCCAATACCTATGTCTAAGCCAATTAGCTCGATACCTAGTTGGATTGTTTTCCTTCCAAGCACGGGAAGCAATTCGATTACACTCTATACATTGAGCACTTTCGTATTGATGTAAACCAGATCTACAAGTTTTCATTAGCAGAATCCTCAGTAGGCAAGGGGAACAAGCGATCAAGGAGGTCAAGATCAGATCCAAGGTATAGAGCCTTGACTTGCTCAATCTTGTGCTCAATCTCTTTCTGCTCCTCAGGAGTGAACTCTTTGGTCTTAACCTCTGCCTTAGGGATAGGAGCAACGGAGATGTCAAGGTTGAGCTCAAACTCAGGGGTCTTCAAGTGAGTAATCCCTAATAGTTTCATCTGCTTTGCTATCTTCTTTAGTTCTTTGGAGTCCATTGGAGGCTACTCGCTGTCTAGGTCCAGGCCATCAATGTACTTACGAAGACGCTCCATACGAGTCTTCTCCTCAGGAGAGAGACCCATTTCATCGGTGACATCTAGAGACTTCTCTCTAGCATCAATCTTATGAGGAGTATCTAATGAAGATTCAATCTCAGCTTTCATCTTGATGTCAGCTAGATCGTTAGGATTCATATCTGGATGAGCATCAGTATCTACTAGCTCTGGCTCAGCATTGAGCATCTTGCGCTTTTTGGCTCTGATAATTTCTGAAATACGCTTAGCATTTGGAATCATTGATTATTCTCCTGTGTATCTGAGGACATCTTATCCATCATATCTGCGACCAAGCAATGGAATGATTCCAATAGCTTATCTTTATCTTTAGCTTCAATAGCATCCATCATCTCTTTAGCGACATGCTCCATGATTACCTCATGATCATCATCAACTTCAGAAAACTTAGGTACTTCCGGCTTCTTATTACTCTCAGATACCTTCATTGTTCATTATCCTTATCAAAGTCAAACATTTGTAGAACCAAACTTTCTAGTGCTTGTTTAAAGAGCTTGACATCTTTAGCTTCATAAGCATCTAGGAGTTCACTTATAAGATGATGGTTGAGGAGTTCATCTGAAGAACCCTTAACTAGCTTCTCTTCTAGAGGTGGAGCAATGCGGGGTGTCTTACGGCCTTTTAGAAATGGGAGGTTACTCATCTATTATGCCTAAGTGGCCAGAAAGTGAATGCTTTTGCATATATTCCATCAACTTTTGAGTGGTTTCCACAGTTTTCAGTAAACCTTCAGCTCGATTACAAAAGTTACATAAGAGCTCCGCATTGGCCACTTTTGGAATGCTCACCAGCGATTCCAGGTGTGTGAGCCATCAGCCTCGCCTCCCCATGAACCCACCTCATGCTCACCTTGCTTATTCCTTCTTTCTTTCTCTAACCTAGCAAAGTTGCTTTCAACTACTTCTTCCTCATATTGTTTAGCTCTTTCAGGAGTACCAACAGCGTAAGTAGGCTTTGGTTGAGTGTAGTAATAAGCTGGAGACAGTTTGAAGGCATATAGACAGGCATCTACAGCGTCTGAGTGACCTTTAACTACGATCTTATCAGGAGTGCTTTTCTTGTCATCTCGTTCTAAGATGTTGCAATCATTAGCATACATGGTGTTAGACTTAGCTTTGAAGGTACCATTGCGTAGAGCAGAGTTCATGATAGCATATGAAGCCATCTTCTCAGTCTTAACTGCGGCTTCAATAGGAAGACTGTGGCGCACCTTAAGATCCTCTACTAGGGCAAGACCAAGACCACCGGCATCGCACACCATCTTAGTGAATGAATAGGTGCGCATGAGGTCCTTGATAGATGCTGCTAGTTCGTCCTGGGTCTGGTTAGACTTATAGCGTTCCTCTACTAGATAGGTAGTAGGATTGGTGTCACAGTAGGCAAGCACGCATAAGAAGTTATAGTCACGTTGGCCTAAGTCGATACCTAATAAGTAGGAATATTTGCCAGTTGGTAGGGTGTCATAGTGGTTACGTTCCTTAAGATAGTTGAGCAATAGGGCTTCTGGGTCTTGCTTCCACCTGCCGAAGTTCTCACGCTGGATAGAGGGATCATCTATTGTAACTCCTTTACGGGTACAGTCAGCATCTGTAAGCTCCTGAGGGGTCTTACCAGACTTCTTGAGAAGCCATGGGTTATCAAACATGGTCCAGTGATGCTTACTCCACTGTAAGGACTTAGAACACTCGTTGAAGTACCCAGCTTCAATGGGACCCGGTGTACCGATCATCCGGCACCTACCATTGGTATCATATAGTCGCTTAGCAATGATGTCTTCAACTAAGACTTTGATATGACTACGGAAGGCCTGAGACTCATCTAGGTATACAAGGGCAACGTTAGATAAACCTCTGATCTTCTCAATCTCATTCTCCTCATTCCCCCCATATAGACGGATCCAGGAGTCATTTGTGAAGTGTATAGTGAGATCAGACTCGTTGATATTACATTCTAGGCCAAAGTCACGTATGATGCGCTTCAACTCTGGCCACGCTATGGTCTTAGCTGAGGTTCTAGCTAGAGTGATATACAAGGACTGAGTTCCTGGCATAGTGAGAGCTGTGTTGAGTAAATCTGAGCAACAAGCCATGGTCTTACCAGCACGAACACTACAGCAAGCCACAGCATATCTAGCTGGATCAAGCACGAAGGAGAGTTGCTTATCAAACAAGTACTGAGAAAGATCAAAAGGTGGGTATACCTTCTGTGCTCCTTTGGCCTTGGCTTCAAGCTTCAGTCGTCTAGCGGCCAGTTTAAGGGCGTTTGACATGAATTAGAATCGGAAATAGACGCAGTTAGAATGAGGAGTTGCGAATGTTTTACCATTTTGCTTACAAATCAATAAGTTAGGTGTAAGCCACATCTCAACCCTACGGCCAACCTTAGCGTCATCTGAGCTGAAGGAAGTCTCTGGTTCTAAGTAGCCATTAGCAACGGCTTGATGGAACACGGCCTTCTTAACTAGTATAGCATTCTCTAGCAACTTCTGAAATGGATCCTGGGATTGGGTTTCTTTCTTATGATTCAACTTTTGCTGCTGTTCTGACATGGGGCTTTTCTCCTTCTTCTTTATGTTTAGAGAGGATTGCAAATCCTACTTTAGTAATGTTGCGGTAGGTTTCTACTTGCTGATTCTTCACTAACAATTTAGCAATGCCTTGGTTTCTGAACAATTCTTTGACATAAACCCACTCTAAGGTAGTTCCAGAGAGGATAGCATACCCTAGGACGGTATTTGGTTCGTCCGAGATACAAGCTATAAGCACTGTAGAGGATATGAGTTGTTGCTGTACTTGTTGATAGAATGCCTTAAACCATTGTGCTTTAATCTTGGCATTATCCCTATCCTTTAGAGGTGGGACACTCTCTGACGTATCATGAGCTCCATAGTAGGCTCCCTTAGGGTAGGAAGAGTATATGAAACCTGAGTCTGAATTAGGGTTGAATGGGCGGATTATCACTGATGACATCTGATTCTTCTTTTCCTTGACACTCTTTGGCTAGGAGTGTAATGATCTTGCCAACTCTAGAGCGCTTATAACAAGGAGTAAGCCCCTTGATTTGCTCCACTATCTTACGCTTAGAAACACCTTGGCAATGAAGCTCCCATATCTTTCTATGGGTGTCATTCTTGAAGGTAAACGTATTAAGTAAGGACTTAGCACGCTCGTAATATGACTCTGTGGCCACAAAGCGTTCTATAGGTATATGCTTAAAGCGATGGTTGTGCCATGCTTTAAGTGGCACATCATCTCGCTCAGTGTCTTCTATGTCCTTGAAACCACTCTGCTCAAGCTTAGACTCCACTGTAGGAACAATAAGAACCTTAGAGACTGAGCCATCCTTGGCTACAACCCGTCTGTACTTAGCTTTCTTTCCAGATACCCATTCCTCATACAGCTTCTTGAATTCTGGAGTGGTATTCCAATTACTGCTCATTAGGAACTACTTGTAAGGTATTAATATTATTAGTGGTTGTTGCAACTGTTGTATCAAGCTTAGCAAGAGCTTCCTTAGCATAGTCGAAGCCCTGATCAGCAAACCTCTTGAGTTCATCTAGGATTTGTTGATTGTTGGGATCCTGCTTGAGCATATCTATCATGTTATCAACTTGAACTTTACCTTTCATCATCTCACCTTTGTGGTTTGCAACATGGTTGGCCATGCTCTTCTGTACACACTGGGCTAGATAGTCAAGAGTTGTATAGGCTTGGTCATTAGGAAGATGGCGGATAGCCACTGAGATTACTGCTGAGACATGGTCTGGCTCAGGGAACTTATACCTTTTAACTAAGGTGGCGACTAAGGCATCATAGTCGAGTAGACTTGTCGGGAGCTTTATCTTCTTCTTAAACATCATTTGTTTTCCTTTTTTGTTGTTGATTCAAGAGCTTTGATCTTATCTAACTCTTCTAATTCATTGACTAAACCGAGATAACTGCGTAATGACAATGCTTGATCTTTGTCTAACAACTTATCATGTGAAGCATCCATTAACCTATTGATTTCGCGAGCTAGGATGGTTCGCAATTGCTTTTGCATATTAGCTATTTTAACAATCTTTATGTGTCTTTTAGGGTTTTTCTTAGCTCTAGTTTTCTTAATTAAGGGTGGTGATGGTGGAGTAGGGGGATTGGGCATAACTGTATTCTCTTCCTTTTTCTTTAGGAAAGAACTCTATAAATTAAGTTGCTTGATAGCTGCATAACTTCATTATACGCTATTTAGGAGGATAGTGTACACACTTATTTATTTATTATGTCGTCAAGCAATATTGATGATTCTAGCTCATATACCTGACGCTCAAGGGTGTAAAGCCAGTCGAGAACTACTTGCTTCTCCATATCGGTAACGATTTGCGTCTGGCAGATTTTTATATGGAGAGACCTAACATACTGAATTATTTCACGTATTTCTTGTGCTTGTTTCAGGCGGTTAAGTCTCCAGGTTTCCATACATTACTTTTTTCTTGCTACAAGAAGAGATACCTTGCGTTTAGTTTCTTTATCCATCTTGGTGCCTTCAACTCTGATTAGGCCCATCTTAATGAGCTCACGTACTCTTGCCGTTACACAGTTAATGCGTAAGTTGGTATGGTTAGAGATGTCGTTCCTACTTAGGGGAACATCTGAGGTAGAGATTAGGAAGAAGATCATCTGTTGAAGTTCTCCCATGTTGGTTGCCTTAGTTTCCTTATAGGACTCTGAGGAAGTATGAGTTGAGTCTGATTCTTTAGCTAGTTCATTGTCTACTAGGTCATACCAACGTTTGTCCGCTATAACTCTCCTAACGGAGTTCATGCGTTCCCTTAGGAACTTCATGTCGCCTACGTTTCCGTAGACGCTTGTCATTATGCGAGTGTAATCGATATGGTCCTGAGGAAGACTCAGTAAATCCTCTATCAATTTCACGTCACTTTCACTAAAATTATAACTATT
>Ga0265327_10001220_pt1 | contig 34600 bp, 36 predicted proteins | sample 41621metaG_FD_202089 | JGI IMG/M metagenome (GOLD analysis project Ga0265327, IMG submission 202089) | Rhizosphere microbial communities from Carex aquatilis grown in University of Washington, Seatle, WA, United States - 4-16-21 metaG | ecosystem: Host-associated > Plants > Roots > Rhizosphere...
GAGCTCGTCCCGGATCGTCTTCTCGAACTCGCCGACGACCTCGCGGGGCTTCAGGCGCTTGCCGTCCGACCAGAGCTTCTCGACCAGCATCGCGCCGACCTGGAGCAGGCCGATGTCCTTTTCGATCACCTGCGAGATATTGGGCCGCAGCACCTTGACCGCGACCGGCGTGCCGTCGGGGAGCTCGGCGAAATGCACCTGCGCGACCGAGGCGCTCGCGATCGGCGCCGGGTCGAACGACTTGAACACGGCCTCGACCGGCTTGCCGTAGAGGCGCGTCAGCGTCGCAATCACCGTTTCGTACGGGAACGGGGGCACCCGGTCCTGCAGCTTGGCGAGCTCGTCGGCGATGTCGAGCGGAAGGAGGTCGCGCCGCGTCGAGAGCATCTGGCCGAACTTGACGAAGATGGGGCCGAGCGCTTCGAGGGCGAGGCGCAGCCGCTCGCCGCGCGGCGCCGACGTGTCGCGCCAGAACGTGAGCGTGCGCGCGAGCGGGCGCACCGCGCGGAACCGCTCGTGGCCGGTCAGGAACTCGTCCAGACCGAAGATCATCGAGACGTACCAGATCTTGGCGAGCCGCAGGAGGTGCATCCTGCGATTGTAAGGGATCGAGGGGCGTCCGCCGGCCGCGGCGCGTCCGCAAGCGGCGATAATGGGGGATGCCGCAAATCCACGTCCGCTCGCTCACCGTCCCACCCGGGGCCATCGACGTCCTCGGGCACGTCAACAACCTCGAGTACATCCGCTGGATGCAGGAAATCGCCACCGAGCACTCCGCGGTGCAGGGGTGGACGCTCGAGCGCTACGTCGCCCTGGGCGCCGGCTGGTTCGTCCGCCGGCATGCGATCGAGTACCTGCGCCCCGCGTTTGCCGGCGACGTGCTGACGATCCTCACCTGGGTCGAGTCGTTCGGGCGCAGCAGCTCGCCGCGGCGCTACCTGTTCCATCGCGCGCGCGACGCGCAGGTCCTCGCCCGGGCCGAGACGCTATGGGTGTTCGTCAGTTATGCGACCGGCGCGCCGTTGCGCATCCCCGCCGAATTGCGGAGCGCGTTCGAGGTTGCGACGGAAGCCGAGGCGCTGTGCGCGCTGCCCGCCTGAGTTTGGCGGCAGGCGGCGCGCGCGTCCGGGGACTAGCTCTTCTTCTTCGCCGCGGCCCTGGGTCGTGCCGGTGTCGCACGCGCGACGAGCGCATCGACGCGGGATTCCAGCGCGTCCGCTCGCGCGGCGAGCACCGCGACATCGGCGGCGAAGGCCTCGCCGTCGGCACGCGTCGTCGCGAGCGACGTTTCGTCGCGGGCGTACGCTGCGACCGACGCACCGATGCGCGAGCCCGCATATTCGGGAAAGCGCAGCAGGTGGCGCCCGACATCGGCGACGCGTTGGCCGGCGATCGGGCCCAGCACGCTCGCGAACGCCTTCTCGACGAACCATGGCAGCGTGACGGCAAGCTCCTTCAGCGTCGCGATGAGCTCGGGGTCGCCTTCGGCAGTGACGAACTCGTCCCAGCGTGCCGGCTCGGCGAGCAGCGCCGGGACGGACAGCGGCGACACGCGCAGCGTGGCGTCGGCCGGATCACGGGCGCCGAGCGTCGAGCCGACGGCGCCGTCGCCGGCGATCGTGAATGATGCGGCCAGCGGCGCGGACGCCAGGACGAAAACGCGGCCGGCATGCGCCGCGAGGCGTTCGCGCGCCCATTGCTCGCGCGCGAGAAAGTGATTGGCAACGGCGCCGGGCAGCGCTGCGGGATCGAAGTTCGGAGTCGGCACGGGTACTCGCGGGGTTTTTCGGGAACTCAGCGGAGGTCAGTGTACATAGCCGAGGTGGACGGCGACGACGCCGGCCGCGAGGTTGTGCACCTCGACGCGGTCGAATCCCGCCGTCTCCATCATCGCCTTCAGCGTCGCCTGGTCGGGATGCATCCGGATCGACTCGGCAAGATAGCGGTAGCTGCGGTCGTCGCCGGCGACGAGCTTGCCGATGCGCGGCAGCACGTTGAAGCTGTACCAGTCGTAGGCAGGGGCGAGCGGCGCCCAGACGCGGGAGAATTCGAGCACGGCGGCGACGCCGCCCGGCTTCAGCACGCGGCGCATCTCGGCAAGCGCGGCCTCCTTTTCCGTCACGTTGCGCAGCCCGAACGCGATGCCGACGCAGTCGAACCGCCGGTCCGGGAACGGCAGCTTCTGCGCGTCGCACTGGACCACCGGCACGAACGCGCCCTCGTTCAGCAGCTTGTCGCGGCCTTCGGCGAGCATCGCGCCGTTGATGTCGGTCAGCACCACCTCGCCTGTGGGACCCACGCGGTCGGCGAAAAGCCGGGTGAGGTCGCCGGTGCCGCCTGCGAGGTCCAGCACCTTCATTCCCGCGCGCACGCCGGTGGCGTTGACGGCGAAGCGCTTCCACAGCCGGTGCAGGCCCGCCGACATCAGGTCGTTCATGAGGTCGTACTTGCCGGCCACCGAATCGAACACGCCGCGCACGCGCTTCGCCTTTTCGCCGGCATCGACTTCCTCGAATCCGAAATGCGTGCGCTCGGTCACGGGCGCTCCTTTCCTTCGGCGCGGAGCGCCAGCACGAACAGCGCGTCGAACACGACGCTGACGACGAAGAGCGCCATGCCGGGGACCGGCATGCCGGCGAGCAGGAAGCCGCACGCGGCAACGGTGCAGGCGATGGACAGCGCGAGGGCGGTGTTCCTCGGCATGGCGTCACCGGGTCACGCCGACGCCGCGTCGCGGCTCGCACCCGCTTCGCGCATGCGCTCGAGATAGTGCTGCCACATCTCGTCCAGGCGCACGCCGAGATCGTAGAGGTAGTCCCACGAGTAGATCCCCGTGTCGTGGCCGTCGGAAAACGTGGGGCGGATCGCATAATGGCCGACCGCCTCGACGTCCTTGATGGCGATGTCGCGCTTGCCGACCTGCAGGATTTCCTGGCCCGGACCGTGTCCGCGGACTTCGGCGGAAGGCGAGTAGACGCGCAGGAATTCGTAGGGCAGGCGGAACGTGCGGCCGTCGTTGAACGCGACCTCCAGCACCCGCGACTGCTGGTGCAGCTTGATCTCGGTCGGGATGGGCGTGGTGGTCGACAGGCCGGACATGGGCGCGCTTTCCCGGGTGTCGGGTGGGCTGTTGCGTGGCGGAGCGGAAAGCGTAGCACAGCGGCGCCGGTGTCGGGCGCCTCGGAGCCTTGCAGGACCGAGGGCGGAGCCCGGTGGGCCCGCCGCGGGCTCAGTGCGGCGACGAGCTTTCCGGGACGACGTCGAGGTTGCCGATGCCGGCGAAGACGTTGCGATGCTTCGCTTCCTTGCCGTGCAGCTTGATGTCGAGCCGGAGGTCGTTCAGCGAATCGGCGTTGCGCAGCGCGTCCTCGTAGGCGATGAGGCCCGACTCGTAGATGTCGAACAGCGACTGGTCGAACGTCTGCATCCCCAGTTCGCGCGACTTCTTCATGATGTCCTTGATGCCGGAGACGTCGCCCTTGAAGATGAGGTCGGACACGAGCGGGGAATTCAGCATCACCTCGACCGCGGGAATGCGGCCGCGGCCGTCGCGGCGCGGGATGAGCCGCTGCGCGACGAACGCACGCGTGTTGAGCGAGAGGTCCATCAGGAGCTGCGCGCGCCGCTCCTCGGGGAAGAAGTTGATGATCCGGTCGAGCGCCTGGTTGGTGCTGTTGGCGTGCAGCGTGGCGAGGCAGAGGTGGCCCGTCTCCGCGAAGGAGATCGCGTAGTCCATCGTCTCGCGGTCGCGCACTTCGCCGATCAGGATGACGTCGGGCGCCTGGCGCAGCGTGTTCTTCAGCGCGATCTGCCAGCCTTCGCAGTCGACGCCCACCTCGCGCTGCGTGACGATGCAGTTCCTGTGGTCGTGCACGAACTCGATCGGATCCTCGATCGTGATGATGTGGCCGTAGCTGTTCTCGTTGCGGTAGCCGAGCAGCGCCGCCATCGACGTCGACTTGCCGCAGCCGGTGGCGCCGATGAACAGCATGATCCCGCGCTTGGACATGATGACGTCCTTCAGCACCGGCGGGAGCCCCAGCTCCTCGAACTTCGGGATCACCACGTTGATCGTGCGCAGCACCATGCCGACGCGGCCCTGCTGGACGAACGCGTTGGCGCGGAAGCGTCCGACGCCGGGCGGGGCGATGGCGAAGTTGCATTCCTTCGTCGACTCGAACTCGGCGGCCTGCTTGTCGTTCATCACGCTGCGCACGAGTTCGATCGTGTGCTGCGGCGTCAGCGCCGTCTTCGACACCGGCTGGATCTTGCCGTCGACCTTCAGCGCCGGCGGGAAGCCGGCGGTGATGAAGAGGTCGGACCCCTTCTGCTTGACGAGGAGCTCGAGGAGCTCGTGGATGAACTTGGTTGCGCGTTCGCGTTCCATGGCATTGGGCTCCTTGCGGCGCCTGCTCCGTGTGCGGGGATCGGCCGGCGGGCGCTGTCAGGCGCCGCCGAAGAGATCCTTGTTGACGGCGCGCTGGCGCGCCTCGGCGAGGTTCACCTGGTTGCGCTTGATCATCTCGACGAGACACTGGTCCAGCGTCTGCATGCCCGCCGCCTGGCTGGTCTGGATCGCCGAATACATCTGTGCGACCTTGTTCTCGCGGATGAGGTTCCGGATCGCGGGCGTCGCGACCATGATCTCGTGCGCGGCAATGCGCCCCTGTCCGTCCTTGGTCTTCAGCAGCGTTTGCGAGATCACCGCAATCAGCGATTCGGACAGCATCGCCCGTACCATGTCCTTTTCCGCGGCCGGGAACACGTCGATGATCCGGTCGATCGTCTTCGCGGCGGAACTCGTGTGCAGCGTCGCGAACACCAGGTGGCCGGTCTCGGCGGCGGTGAGGGCCAGGCGGATCGTCTCGAGGTCGCGCATTTCGCCGACCAGGATGTAGTCGGGGTCCTCGCGCAGCGCGGCGCGCAGCGCGTTGGGGAACGACAGCGTGTGCGGGCCCAGCTCGCGCTGGTTGACGAGGCACTTCTTCGCCTCATGCATGAACTCGATCGGATCCTCGATCGTGAGGATGTGACCGTATTCCTGCTCGTTGACGTGATTGACCATCGCCGCGAGCGTCGTCGACTTGCCGGAGCCGGTCGGGCCGGTGACGAGGATGAGGCCGCGCGGGCGGTTTGTGAGCTCGGCGAAGATCTTGGGTGCGGCGAGGTCCTCGAGCGAGAGCACCTTCGAAGGGATGGTCCGGAACGCCGCGGCCGCGCCGCGCATCTGGACGAAGGCGTTGACGCGGAACCGGGCGAGGTTCGGCACGGCGAAGCTGAAGTCGCACTCCAGGTTCTCTTCGTAGTTCTTGCGCTGCGCGTCGCTCATGATGTCGTACACCATGGCGTGGACGTCCTCGTGCTCCATCGGCGGCAGGTTGATGCGCCGGATGTCCCCGTGGACGCGGATCATCGGCGGCAGGCCGGCCGACAGGTGAAGGTCGGACGCCTTGTTCTTGACCGCGAAGGCCAGAAGTTCGGTGATGTCCATCTATAATCTATCCCGATTCGACCCCGGAGCGGAGCCCCGACGGCGTAACGCAAGAGGGCATGCAAGAGGCATACCAACGCCTGACCGCATGCCGTCGTCATTCGATTATGGTCCCATACGCGAACGCGTGGCAATACGTACGGGGGCGCATCGACCGGGCTGCAACGGCCACCGGGCGTGCCCCGGGGAGCGTGCGGCTCCTTGCCGTCAGCAAGACTTTCCCGCCGCCCGCGATCCGGGCGGTCTACGGGCTGGGGCAGCGGGCGTTCGGCGAGAACTACGTCCAGGAGGCGCTGGAGAAGATGGACGCGCTCGCCGACCTGCCTGACGTGGAGTGGCACCTGATCGGGCCGCTCCAGAGCAACAAGACCAAGGTCGTCGCCGAGCGCTTCCAGTGGGTCGAGACGATCGACCGGCTCCGCATCGCCATGCGCCTCTCCGACGCGCGGCCGGCGGATTTGCCGCCGCTCAACGTCTGCGTGCAGGTCAACATCAGCGGCGAGGCGAGCAAATCCGGCGTTTCACCCGAGGAAGCCCTCGCACTGGCGCACGACGCCGCGGCGCTGCCGCGGCTGGCGCTGCGCGGCCTCATGGGCATCGCGTCGGACACGCCGGTCGTCGCCACCCGCCATGCCGAGTTCGCCGTGCTGCGCGCGCTGTTCGACCTCTGTCGCTCGGGCGGGCTGCCGGTCGACACGCTGTCGATGGGCATGACGGCCGACCTCGAGTCGGCGGTTGCGGAGGGCGCAACGCAGGTGCGCATCGGCAGCGCGATCTTCGGTCCGCGCGGGCGCGACGCGTGACGGCGCGCTCCGAAGCGAGGCTCGCCGCTGCGCGCGGCCCCAATTCGACAATTCACCTGGATCGGCAATGATCGTCTTCATCGGCGGGGGCAACATGGCGACCGCGCTCATCGGCGGAATGATCGCGCGCGGCCGTGCCGCCACCGGGTTCCACGCGATCGACCCGATGCCGGAGCAGCGCGAGCGCCTTTGCGCGCGATTTCCCGGTGCCGGCGCGTCCGCGGCGCCCGACGCCGCGCTGATTGCGCGCGCCGAGCTCATCGTTCTCGCCGTCAAGCCGCAACAGATGCGCGCTGCAGCAACCGCACTTGCCGCGCTGCTGCGCTCGCCCGGCCCGGTCGTGCTCACCATCGCTGCGGGAGTCCGGCTCGCCGATCTCGCGCGCTGGCTGGGTGGCTACGCGAACCTCGTCCGGGCGATGCCCAACACGCCGGCGCTCATCGGCAAGGGGATCAGCGGCATTCACGCCGCCCCCGGCGTCGCCGCCGGCGCGCGGGCGCTCGCGGCCGGCGTGCTCGAGGCGGTCGGGGACGTTCTCTGGGTCGACGCCGAGGCGATGCTCGACGCGGTGACGGGGATCTCCGGCAGCGGGCCCGCCTACGTCTTCTATTTCATGGAGGCGCTCGAAGCCGCCGCCATCGAGCAGGGCTTTGCGCCGGCCGAGGCACGCAGGCTCGCGTACGCGACGTTCGCAGGCGCGATCGCCCTGGCGCAGGCGAGCACCGAGCCGCCGGCCGTGCTGCGGACGCAGGTGACGTCGAAGGGCGGCACCACCGAATGTGCCTTGTCGGTGCTCGACTCCGCCGCGGTCAAGGCGTCGATCGTCCGCGCCGCGAAGGCCGCGGCCGCCCGCGCGCAGGAAATGGGCGACGCCTTCGGCGGTGATGCGTAGGGGTGCGGCGCGATGATGGATCAGGCACTGAAGTTCCTGCTCGACACTGCGTTCGGGCTCCTCACCTACGCGTTCCTGCTCCGGTGCGCGATGCAATGGCTGCGCGCGCCGTTCCGCAACGCCGTCGGTCAGGCGGTCACCGCATTCACCGACTGGGCCGCGAAGCCCGTGCGCCGCGTGCTTCCCGGGTGGGGCGGCATCGACTGGTCGACGCTCTTTCTCGCGTGGCTCATGCAGTTCGCCTGGCTCGCGTCGCTGCGCTTCTTTGTCGCCGGCGGCAGTTTCGCCGGAACCGTGGTGGCGACGCTCGCGCTCCTTGCGCTGGTCGAGCTGCTCAAGGCCGCCATCTGGCTCCTGATCATCATCGTGTTCGCGCAGGCGATCCTGTCGTGGTTCATGCCCGAGGGCCCGCTTTCCGGATTGCTCAACACGCTGTCGTTCCGCTTTCTGCGCCCGATCCGCCGGATCATCCCGCCGCTCGGCGGAACGCTCGACGTGTCGCCGCTGATCCTGATCGTGCTGCTGCAGCTGCTGCTGATCGTGCCTGTGCCCTGGCTCGAGCTCGCGGCGCTGCGCGCGTTCGGCCCATAGACGATGGCGACTGCGGATGGCGCATGGCGGCGCGCGGACGGCGCGGCGCTCGTGCTGACGCTGCACGTGCAGCCGGGGGCAAAGCGCACCGAAGTCGCCGGCACGCACGGCGAGGGAACGCAAACGAGACTGAAGGTGAGGCTGGCCGCGCCGCCGGTCGACGGCAAGGCGAACGCCGAGCTCCTGCGCTTTCTCGCGGACGTTTTCGGCGTGTCGCTGCGCAGCGTGACGCTGCTCCGCGGTGAGTCGTCGCGCGCGAAGGTCGTGCGGATCGAGGGGCCTTCGCTGCGTCCTGACAAGGACTGGGGCTAGGGAGCTTCTGCACGAGTATTCGCGATTGCGACGGGGCGTTTCGGGAAGGGATGCGCGAAGCGAGCCGAAGCGAATGGCCGGCCCCCTTCGCGAGGGTCGTGACAAAGCAGACCGCCCGAAACGCTCCGTCCCTTCGGGCTGCTGCCCAATGCGGCGTCTGCGGCCTCATTTGCCAACTGAGGCTCCTCGGCATCGTAGACTCGGCTACGACCTTCGTCGCGCGTCTTGCATCCATCCGCATCGGGCCCATGCAGCGCAATTGTGAATACTTGTGCAGAGGCTCCCTAGTCCGCGCCCTTGGCGGACAGGGCATTCGCGAGCCGCACGAAGTCCGCGACCGCGAGCGTCTCGCCGCGCGCGCCGGAATCGATGCCCGCGGCACGCAGCGCGTTTTCATCGGCGATCGCCGACAGGGCATTGCGCAGCGTCTTGCGCCGCTGCCCGAACGCCGCGGCGACGATGCGGGCGAAAAGCGCCGGATCGGGAATCGACGGCGCGGCATCGCCGAGCGGCACGAGCCTGACGATCGCCGAGTCGATCTTCGGCGGCGGACGGAACGCGCCGGGCGGCACGATGAAGAGGCGGTTCATCCGGAACCGGACCTGCAGCATCACCGACAGTCGACCGTAATCCGGAGTGTCCGGCGCCGCGACCATCCGCGCGACGACTTCCTTCTGCAGCATCACGTGCACGTCGGAGAGCGACGCGGCGTACTGCGCGAGGTGAAAGAGCATCGGCGAGCTGATGTTGTACGGCAGGTTGCCGACGACGCGCAGCTCTCGTCCCAGCGTCGCGAAGTCGAACGCCAGCGCGTCGGCGACGTGCAGCTGCAACTGTTCCGGCGGAAAATCGGCGGCGAGACGAGCGGCGAGATCGCGGTCGATCTCGATCGCGTGAATGCGCCCGGCCCGCTCGATCAATCCGCGCGTCAGCGCCGCCAGTCCCGGGCCGATTTCGACGACGTTGTCGCCCGGAACTGGCGCGATGGCCGCGACGATCTTCGCGATGTAATGCGGGTCGGCGAGGAAGTTCTGGCCGAAGCGCCTGCGCGCGACGTGGCCCTGATGCGTCGCGTGCGCGCTCATCGAATGTCGTGCTCAGCGGCCGCGGCGCGCGAGCTCGAGTGCGAGGTCGATCGCCGCGAACAGGCTGCCCGGGTCGGCGCGGCGTGCGCCGGCGGCGTCGGCGGCGAGGTCGAGTGCGGTGCCGTGGTCGACCGACGTGCGCACATACGGCAGTCCGAGCGTCACGTTGACGCCTCCGCCGAAGGAGGCCGCCTTGAGCGGCGGCAGCCCCTGATCGTGGTACATCGCGACGATGGCGTCGTAGCGCTGCGCGATCGCCGGCACGAACACGGTGTCCGCGGGAATCGGTCCGGTGGCGTCGATGCCGGCCGCGCGCGCGGCGGCAATTGCCGGGGCGATGACGTCGCCGTCCTCGCGGCCGAGATGGCCGCCTTCGCCCGCATGCGGATTGAGGCCGCAGACGGCGATGCGTGGCGCCTCGATGCCGAAGCGCGCGTTGAGCTCCGCGGCGACGATCGCGAGGGTTTCGCCGACCGCCGCTGTCGTGATCGCCGCCGGCACCGCGGAAAGCGGCAGGTGCGTCGTGACGAGCGCGACGCGCAGTCCGCCGCCGACCAGCAGCATCACGACGCGCGGCACGTGCGCGCGTTCCGCGAGGAACTCGGTATGTCCGCTGAATTCGAATCCGGCGTCCTGGAGGACGCTCTTCTGCACCGGCGCCGTGACAAGCGCTGCGAACTCGCCCGTCGCGCACGCATCGGCGGCGCGTCCGAGCATGGCGAGGACGCTGGCCGAATTGGTGGGGTCCGGATGTCCCGGCGTCACGGGCACGGCGACCGGCTCGTCGATGACCTCGACGCTGCCGCTCGTCGGTGCGAATGACGCGGCGTCGAACGGCGTGTAGCGGACGGCGGCGCCGACGCGTGCCTCGCGCTCGCGCAAGAGTGCGAGGTCGCCCACGATGACGAGGCGCGCCGGGAACGCCCGCTCGCCGTGCCGGACGGCGAGCTGCGCCACGAGCTCGGGGCCGATGCCGGCAGGTTCGCCCGATGTGATGACGATCGCCGGGTGGCGCTCGTCGCGACCGCTCATGCGTCCTCCGATCGATATCGGATTGCCGCACCGGCGCGTCGTCGTCCGCTCGCAATCGCTCCGCGACGCGCCCTTCGGTGCGCCCTCTTTGAAGGGCGCGAATTCATGACGGGTCCGCGCGTCGGGCGCCGCCCGCGCTCGCAGACGCACCCTTCGGGCCTCGGCTTCGCCCTGCTCGCGTGGGCGTCCTTGGCTTCGCCCGCGTCGCTCATGCGTCCTCCGGTGCGAGCGGCAGCACGACGACGTTCGCGGCGTCGCCGTACCGTTCGACCCTGATCTCGTGCGATGCGTGCACCTGGTGCGCGCCGGCCGTCCCGTCGGCGACGATGCGAAACTGCGCATAGCCGTCCTGCGGCTGCGCGGGCGTGCCGAAGAGCCAGAGCTGCTCGAGCGGACGCTCCGCGTCGATCTCGCCGGTGTGCTGGACCGCGCGACCGAGCGGCAGCGCGTAGCCTTCGCGCCCGAACACCGGAAACTGGTCCAGCGTCGCCTTGTAGCGGAGCACGCTGTGGCCGGCGTGGCGCTGCCGCGAATTGAGGTCGTACCACGCGCCGGGCGGCAGCGCGATCTCGACCTCGCCGCCGGCGGCGATGATCGGCGCGACCAGCAGCGCATCGCCGCACATGAACTGCGTCTCGTACGTGCGCGTGAGCGCCATGTCCGGAAACGCGAGCGGCATCGCGCGCATCACCGGCATCCCGGTTGCACTGGCGGCTGCGATCACCGACTGAAGATATGGAATCAGCCGGTAGCGGAACGCGAGCCACTTCCGCACCACCGCTTCGGCCTCGGCGCCGAAGGCCCACGGCTCGCGCTCGCCGAGGCCATGGATCGAGAGATGCGAGCTGAACACCGCCGCCTGCAGCCACCGCGCAAAGAGCTCGGGCGACGGCTTCGCGGCGCCGTAGAAGCCCCCGACGTTGGTCGCGTGGAACGGCGCGCCGCTCATGCCCCACGACAGGCCGCCGCGGATCGATGCGGCGAGCCCTTCCCAGTCGCTCTGCGGCTCGCCGCCGTACTGGATCGGGTAGCGCTGGCTGCCGGTCCAGCCGGAACGCGCCCAGACCATCGGCAGCCCGTTCTCCTTGCGCTGCAGCCGCCGCGTCGCATCGAAGATGCATTCGTTGTAGAGGAGCGGGTAGACGTTGTGCAGCCGCCTTCCGGTGTCGCCGTTGAACGCGACCGCGTCGTCGGGAACGTGCTCGCCGAAGTCGGTCTTGATGACGTCCACACCCTTGGCGAAGAGATCCTCGTGCGCGTCGCGCCACCAGCCGTACGCGGCCGGATGGGTGAAATCGACGATGCCGCTCTCGGGCAACGGCGTCAGCGCGCTGCCGAACGGTGTCGTCGCCGGCGCGGTGTCCCAGCCGAACACGTAGGGGTCGCCTTCGCGCGTGGTCAGAAGGAAGCGGCGGGAGGCGAGGTCGCGGAACAGCGTCGAGTGGATCGATACGTACGGGTATTCCCACATGCAGACGCGCAGGTTGTGCGCCTTGATTCCCGCGATCGCCGCGTACGGATCCGGATAGCGGGTCGCGTCCCAATCGAAATCGAAGCGCGTCTCGAGGTTCCACGCCGAGCGGCCGTCGAGCGTCAGCACGTCGCACGGGATCTTGCGCTGGCGGAACTTGCGGGCGGTGTCGGCGGCCTCTTCGGGCGTCTTGTACCAGGCGCGCGAGATCCACAGCCCGAGGCTCCACTGCGGCACTCCGGGAGAGCGGCCGGTGAGCCTGGTGTAGGCGTCGAGGATTTGCGCCGGCGTGTCCGCCGCGAACACGAAGAGGTCGAGCGCCTCGTCGTCGACCAGGAGTGCGTACGAGCGGTGCGACCAGTCGGGATAGCCGACGCCGTGCGCGACCATGCCGGTCGTGTGCACGAAGACGCCCCACGCGCCCTTGCCGTCGCCCGGGCTCCACGCAAAAGGCACGTTCTTGTACGAAAGCCCCGTGTTGACGCCGAGCGCGTCGACGACCTGCGACTGGACGATCTGGCCGCGCTTGTCGAGCGGCCCGAACTTCTCGCCGAGTCCGTAGACCGCGGCGCCCGACGAAAGCGCGAGCGCGGCGGTCCACTGGTCGCCCTGGCGGACGCGGCCGAACGTCGGCAGCCGCGTGAAGCCGCGAAAGTGCTCGTCCGTCGTCGATCCTTGCACCTGCGCGCCTTTGTGGCGCAGGCGGAACTGAAGCGGCGAGCCGGCAACTTCGAGGACCGAGTCGCCGGCTGTGAACGTCACGGCGCCGTCTTCGGTCTGCGCGACGTCGCAGGCCTGCGCCTTGCCGAGGATCAGCCCGTAGTCGGGCCGCGTGTTGGGGCCGATCCGCATGCGGAACACGCCGGGGCCGAAGCACGTGACCTCGAGCACGTCGCCTGTCGAGGTTGCGAACGCGGCGCCCGATGCGGACGTCCCTACGCATTGCGGCGCGTCGAGACGCAGGAAGGCGGTGGATTCGAATTGCACGCGGCGCCCGGTTCAGCCGGCGAATTTCGGTTCGACGCGTCCTGGCACGTCGACGCGCATCGCGAAGATCCCGCCCGATTGCGGCAGCCGCGCGAGCTCGTCGGCATCGCGATTTTGCCGCGCGGTGGTCACGTAGAGCGTCCTGAAATCGTCGCCGCCGAACGCGCACATCGTCGGGCATTGCGCCGGGATCGGAAACTCCGCGCGAACCTCGCCTGCCGGGGACAGACGGAGCACCTTGCCGCCGCGATAGAACGCGATCCAGTAGCAGCCGTTGCGATCCACTGCCGCGCCGTCGGGCCGGTCGGTCTCGACGTCGAAGCGCGCGAAAACGCGACGATGCGATGGCGTGCCCGTCGCCGCATCGTAGTCGAACGCGTGGATCGTGAGTGTCGGCGTGTCGGCGTGGTACATCGTGCGGCCGTCGGGGCTCCACGCGAGGCCGTTGCTGATCGTCATGCCGCCCAGCACGCGTTCCAACCGGCCGGCGGCGTCGAGGCGCAGCAACTCGCCGGTAGGCGCGTCGCGGCGCTCGTTCATCGTGCCTGCGAAAAAGCGACCCTGCGCGTCGCAGCGACCGTCGTTGAAGCGATGATGTGCGGGGTCGTAGGGCGCATCGGCGAGCTTCTGCGAGAGCGTGCCATCGGCGCGCGCGAGCCAGATGCCGCCGCGCAGCGCGACCACGAAACCGCCGGAGGCGCGCAGCGCGAAGCAGCCGATCGATTCGGGCATCGGCATCGCCACGTTGGCGCCGGTGGCGGGGTCGAAGCGGTTGAGCGACGGCGCATTGATGTCGACCCAGTAAAGCGCGCGCTCCTCGACCGACCACACCGGGCACTCGCCGAGGCTCGCGCGGACGTCGAGCACGCAGGCGAACGGCGGACTTCCGGAGGCAGCGGGCGGGGTCATGGCGGCAGGCGGGTGCGGCAAACGCATCGTACAAGAAATCCGCTGCGCCGGGCCGCTCGCGCCGGCGCGTCAGCCGAGCGACGCCCGCAGACTTCCGAGAAGCTCCTGCGCGCGGCCCACCAGCATCGACATGTCCGAGCCGATGGCGATCCACGAGTAGCCGAAGTCGACGTACCGCGCCACCGATTCGGGCGTGAAGCCGACGATGCCGCAGGGCTTGCCGAGACGTGCGCATTCCCTGGCAGCGTGGACGAGCTTCGCCTGCACCGCGGGATTGCCGGTGTCGCCCAGATGGCCCATCGATGCCGCAAGGTCGTTCGGCCCGATGAAGATCGAATCGACGCCGGGAACGGCGGCGATCGCCTCGAGCTCCCCGAGCGCCGCGATCGTCTCGATCTGGACGATGACGCAGAGCTCGGCGGCGGCGCGCGCGAAGTATCCCGGCACGGTGCCGTAGCGGCTGCCGCGATGCGTGCCGGCAACGCCGCGCACGCCGTCGGGCGGATAGCGCGTGTAGGCGACTGCACGCTTCGCCTCGTCGGCATTCTGCACGAACGGAAAGAGCAGCGTCTGCGCGCCGGCGTCGAGCACGCGCTTCACCATCACCATGTCGTTCCACGGCGGGCGCACGATGGCCTGCGCAGGCGTGCCGGCGATCGTGCGCAGGATGTCCGTCATCTGCGGCACGTCGATCGGCGTGTGCTCGGTGTCGACGACGAGAAAATCGAAGCCGACGCAGCCCAGCGCCTCCGCGGTCGCGACCGACCCGCTCGACAGCCACGTGCCGATGGGCGCCCCGCCCGCGGCCATTGCCTGCTTGAACTGGTTGACCGGAAGGTCCATTGGATTCCTCTTGGCGGCGGGCATTTCGCGTCGTGTGGAGATTGCGCACCGGCTTGCGCCGGGGAGTGTGGGTCCGCGCCGGATTCTACCGCGAGCGCGGCGGTTGACCGTCGGCGGCGCCGCGGAGTACAAGCCGGGTTCCCCGTGAGCGACATGCAGACGATGGTGAAATCGATGGTCCTGCCGCAACCCGTCGCGCGCGTTCGGACGTCCGCGGCCGATCCGGCGCGCACGCCGTGACCACGCCCCGTCACCGCGCCGGCCGCGTCCTCGCGTCGGAGGATTTCCGCGCCGGCTTCGTCGAGATGCTGCCCGTATGCATCGGCGTCGTTCCGTTCGGGCTCGTCTGCGGCGTGGGCGCCGCGGCGGCGGGAGCGAACTTTGCCGGCGCAATGGGACTCGCGACGATCATCTTTTCCGGCGCGGCGCAGATCCTCGCCTGCCAGATGCTGGCGGACGGCGCGCCGGTCGCCGTCGTGATCCTCACGTGCTCGGTGCTCGGATTGCGGTTCCTGATGTACAGCGCGGCGATGGCGCCGATCCTGTCGCCGCTGCCGCGGCGCTGGTCGGGCGCGGTCGCGTTCCTGCTGACCGACCAGGCGTTCGCCGCCGCGATCCGCAAGTACGATGCGCACGGCGATGCGAGGCGCGCCGCGCTGCATTACACGGGCAGCGGCATGGCGCTGTGGACCTTCTGGCAGGTGACGAACGCCGCGGGCTTCTACGTGGGCAACGTGATTCCGGCCGCGTGGTCGCTCGAGTTCGCGGTGCCGCTGTGCTTCCTCGCGCTGCTCGCGCCCGCGCTGCGCAGCGCGCCGCACGTGCTGGCGGCGGTCGTCGCCGGCGTCGCCGTGATGGCGCTCGACGCGCTGCCGATGCGCCTCAATCTCGTCGTCGCGGGGGTGCTCGGCATCGTCGCAGGTCTCGCGGTCGAAATGGCGGAGGCGCGATGGAAGGCGCGCTGAAGCTGTGGATCGTGATCGTCGCGGTCGGCGTTCTCAACTATCTTTCGCGGATGTCGTTCATCGCGTTCTTCGCGCGGCGCGCGATGCCGCCGATGCTGGAGCGAGCGTTGCGCTACGTGCCGGCGGCGATGCTCGCGGCACTGATCGTGCCGATGATCGCCGCGGTGCCGGCCGGCGCCGGCCACTTCAACCCGAGGATTGTCGCGGCGCTCGTCGCGGGCGTGGTCGCGTGGTCAACGCGGAGCACGCTGAAGACGCTCGTCGCCGGCATGGTCGCGCTGTGGCTGCTGCAATGGGGCGTCCCGCCGGCGCACCTCTGATTTCGGCTACCATTGGAGTTCTTCGCAGGAGGAACACCGGACATGCGTTTCGAAGGCACCGACACCTACATCGCAACCCCCGACCTGATGCTCGCGGTCAATGCCGCGATCGCGCTCGAGCGGCCGCTCCTCATCAAGGGCGAGCCCGGCACCGGCAAGACGATGCTCGCCGAGGAAGTGGCGCGCGCGCTGTCGCGGCCGCTCCTGCAGTGGCACATCAAGTCGACGACCAAGGCGCAGCAGGGGCTCTACGAGTACGACGCCGTGTCGCGGCTGCGCGATTCGCAGCTCGGCGACGCGCACGTCGGCGACATCGCGCACTACATCAAGCGCGGCGTGCTGTGGGAGGCGTTCGACGCCGACGCGCCGGCGGTCGTGCTGATCGACGAGATCGACAAGGCCGACATCGAGTTCCCGAACGACCTCCTGCGCGAGCTCGACCGGATGGAGTTCTTCGTCTACGAGACGCAGCAGACGGTCCGCGCGCGGCAGCGCCCGCTGGTCGTCATCACGAGCAACAACGAGAAGGAGCTGCCCGACGCGTTCCTGCGCCGCTGCTTCTTCCATTACATCCGCTTCCCGGACAAGGAGACGATGACGCGGATCGTCGACGTGCATTTTCCCGGGCTGAAGCAGGCGCTGCTGGCCGAGGCGCTGGAGGTCTTCTTCAGCCTGCGCGAGGTGCCGGGGCTCAAGAAGAAGCCGTCGACCTCCGAGCTTCTCGACTGGCTGAAGCTGCTGCTCGCCGAGGACATTCCTCCGGAGGCGCTGCGAAGCACCGACAAGAAGGTGCTGATCCCGCCGCTGCACGGGGCGCTCCTCAAGAACGAGCAGGACGTCCACCTGTTCGAGCGCGTCGCCTTCATGGCGCGCGCCGGACGCTGACGCGCGCCGTCGCAGACTGCGGCGCCGGAACATCGATGGCATTCGTTCCGCCCGTCACGCTGACCGGCACCCACGCGACGCTCGAGCCGCTTGCACGCGAGCATCTCGCCGCGGTGTGCGCGGCGGCGGCGGACGGCGAGCTGTGGAAGCTCTGGTACACGAGCGTGCCGACGCCCGAGGCGACCGCCGCATGGATCGACGCGGCGCTCGAGATGCGCGAGCGCCTGGGGGCCATGCCGTTCGTCGTGCGGTCGACTGCGAGCGGCGACATTGTCGGCTCGACGCGCTACTTCAACGTCGACGCCGCGCATCGCCGGCTGGAAATCGGGCACACGTGGTATGCGAAGCGCGCGCAGCGAAGCGCGGTCAACACCGAGTGCAAGCTGCTGCTGCTGACGCATGCATTCGAGGCGCTGCACTGCATCGCCGTCGAGTTCCGCACGCACTTCTTCAACTTCGCGTCGCGCGCCGCCATCGCGCGGCTCGGTGCGAAGCAGGACGGCATCCTGCGCAATCACCAGATCATGCCGGACGGGACGCGCCGCGACACGGTCGTCTTCAGCGTCATCGACGGCGAGTGGCCGGCGGTCAAGCGCAACCTGCAGTTCCTGCTCGAGCGGAGCAGGTAAGGCACCCTCGACGGGCCTGCGACAGCGCGCATCGCTGAGGTCTTCGATCGAGCTTCGACCCCTGATCCCATGCTGATCGACTTCTTCCTTCACCTCAAGTCGGCGCGTCTGCCCGTCTCGACGCGCGAGTTCCTGACGCTGCTCGACGCGCTGCAGGAGCGCGTGGTGTCGCTCTCGCTCGACGACTTCTACTTTCTTGCGCGAACGACGCTCGTCAAGGACGAGGCGTTGTTCGACCGCTACGACACGGCGTTCGGCACGTACTTCCAGGGCGTCAACGCGATTTTCGACGTGCGCGCCGAGCTGCCTGAGGAATGGCTGAAGCGGGAATTCGAGCGCCACCTCACGCCCGAGGAAAAGGCGATGGTCGAGGCGCTGGGCGGCTTCGCCAAGCTGATGGAGACCTTCAGGAAGCGCCTCGAGGAGCAGAAGGCGCGGCACGCCGGCGGCTCGAAGTGGATCGGCACCGGCGGCACCAGTCCGTTCGGGGCGTACGGCTACAACCCCGAGGGCATCCGCATTGGCCAGGCCGGCAGCGGCAACCGCAGCGCGGTGAAGGTGTGGGACGAGCGCAACTTCCGCAACCTCGACGGCGACGTCGAACTCAACACGCGCAACATCAAGGTCGCGCTGCGGAAGCTCCGCAAGTTCGCCCGCGAGGGCGTGCCCGAGGAGCTCGACATGGACGGCACGATCGAGGGCACCGCGAAGAACGCCGGCTGGCTCGACCTGCATCTGATGCCCGAGCGGCGCAATCGCGTGAAGGTGCTGCTGTTCCTCGACGTCGGCGGCTCGATGGACCCGCACGTGGAGCTCTGCGAGGAGCTCTTCTCGGCGGCAAGGAGCGAGTTTCGCCATCTCGAGACGTTCTACTTTCACAACTGCGTCTACGATCACGTGTGGCGCGACAACGTGCGCCGTCGCTTCGACCGCGTCGCGACGTGGGACCTGCTGCACAAGTACGGACCGGACTGGAAGCTCATCTTCGTCGGCGATGCCGCGATGAGCCCGTACGAGCTCGTCGAGGCTGGCGGCAGCGTCGAGTACACGAACGAGGAGCCGGGCGTGCTGTGGCTGAAGCGCCTTTCCGGGCACTTCCGCCGGACGATCTGGTGGAATCCCGAGCCGCCGCGCGCATGGGAATACACGCGCTCGACGCAGATCGTGCTGCAGACGATCGGCGCGAAGATGTTTCCGCTGACCCTCGACGGCATCGGCCGCGGCATCGACGCGCTGCGGCACTAGCGGCGTGAGCCCGGACGAACCTGCCTGGCAGGCGGATGCCGCGGCGGCGATCCGTGCCGCGACGGGTACCTCGGCGGCAGCACCTCGCTGGTCGTCACGCGGCGGCAGCGCGCTCAACGCGACGTGGCGGCTCGACCTCGGCGGCGAACGCTTTTTCGTCAAGGTGAACGCCGCGGCGCACCTCGCCATGTTCGAGGCGGAGGCGGCCGGTCTTGCCCTGCTCGCTGCAGCGAAGGCGGTGCGCGTGCCACGCGGAATCGCATCCGGTGTCGCGAGCGGTGTGTCGTTCCTCGCGCTCGAGTGGCAGGACATCGCCGCCGGCGGTCGCGACGCGGCCCTGGGAGACGCGCTTGCCGCGCTGCATCGCCACACGGCCGCGGAGCACGGCTGGCATCGCGACAACACGATCGGCACGACGCCGCAGGACAACACGCGCACCGCCGACTGGGCGCAATTCTTCGGGAATCGCCGGATCGCGCCGCAGCTCGACCGCGCGGCGCGCAATGGTCACGCGAAGCTGCAGCGCGACGGAGAAGCGCTGCTCGCCGTCATTCCGCGGCTCCTCGCCCGTCACGCCCCCGTGCCGTCACTCCTGCACGGCGATCTGTGGTCGGGCAACGCGGGGCGGCTCGCCGACGGGACTCCGATCGTGTGGGATCCGGCGCCCTACTACGGCGACCGCGAGACGGACCTCGCGATGTGCATGCTGTTCGGCGGATTCGGCGCCGACTTCTTCGCGGCCTATCGCGCGGCGTGGCCGCTGCCGCCGGGCCACGCGATGAGGTGCGAGCTCTACAGCCTCTACCACGTGCTGAATCACGCGAACCTCTTCGGCGGCGGCTACGTTGAGCAGGCGTCGGAATTGATCGGGCGGCTCGTGGCCGAGGTACGATGACGGCCGACGTGGGGCATCCGACCTCGCAGCTCCCGCGACTTGAGCGGGCGATGCCGGGCGCGTTGATCAACAGGAGCGCAGGCGAGTGAATCGAGGCGCAACGTACGCGTTGGCCGCGGCGGCCTTGTTCGGCGCAAGCACACCGCTGGCACGCGCCCTTGTCGGCGCGATCGACCCGCTCTGGCTGGCGGGTCTCCTGTATGCGGGATCGGGTTGCGGGCTTCTGCTCGTGCTTGCCGTGCGTCAGTGGGGCGCTGCCGGTCCTGGCCGGCGTGTCGCGCCAATTGCGCAGGGCGACGTCCGCTGGCTCGTCGCGACGGTTGTATTCGGAGGCGTGCTTGCGCCGGTGGCGTTCACCTTCGGGTTGCGCGGCACGTCCGGCGCCGCTGCAAGCCTGCTGCTCAATCTTGAAACCGTGTTTACGGTGGCCATTGCATGGTTCGTTTTCCAGGAGCATCGCAACGCGCGTGTCGTCGCTGGTATGGCTTTCATCGTGATCGCCTGCGGCGTGCTGGGAGCGGACGACGGCATCGGCCGTTTCGACCGGGGCGCGCCGCTGATCGCGCTCGCCTGCGCCTTCTGGGCACTCGACAACAACCTGACGCGCAAGGTCGCGTCGAATGATGCAATGCTGGTCGCCGCGGTGAAGGGCGTCACCGGCGGCGCGGTCAATCTTGGTCTGGCGTTGCTGCTCGCGGCAACACCGCCGGCGTCGGCGCCGGCGCTTGCGGCCGGGGTCGTAGGACTGCTCGGTTATGGCGTCAGCCTGACGCTCTTCGTTCTGGCGCTGCGCGAGCTGGGCGTGGGGCGCGCAAGCGCGTACTACGCGACCGCTCCGTTCATCGGTGTCGCCGTCGCATTCGTCGCGCTTGGAGAACGCCCGGGCCCGGCGCTCTGGGTGGCGCTGCCGCTGATGGCGGCCGGCGTATGGCTGCACCTCACGGAGCGTCACGGTCACGCCCATGTGCACGAGCGCCTCGTGCACGACCATCCGCACCGCCACGACCCGCATCACCGCCACTCCCATGTATTTGCCTGGGACGGCACTGAGCTGCATGCGCATCCGCACGAACACGATCCGGAAGTCCACAGCCATCCGCATTTTCCGGACCTGCATCACCGACACGGGCACTAGGCCCGCCGAATTCGGCCCGCACGAGGAAACGCCATGGAACGCATCACGATGTCGATCGACGAAAAGCTCGCGAAGGAGTTCGACGCGCTGATCGCGAAGCGCGGCTACACGAGCCGCTCCGAGGCCATGCGCGACCTGCTGCGGCGCGAAGTGGAGACCCACCGGTCCGCGTACGAAGTGAAATCGCATTGTGTCGCCAACCTGTCGTACATCTACAACCACCACGAGCGCGAGCTCTCCGAGCGCCTGACCGAGACGCAGCACGAGCACCACGACCTCGTCGTCTCGTCGATGCACGTGCACCTCGACCACGATCACTGTCTCGAGAGCGTCATCCTGCACGGCCCCACGGCGGCCGTGCGCGGCTTCGCCCATCGGATCGAGGCCGAGCGGGGCGTCCGCCACGGGCATCTCAACCTCGTCACCGTCGAGACCGGCGACGCGCATGCCGGCACCGCCGCGCATCAGCATCGCGGCCACATGCACCTCGTCCCCAAAACGTAGCGACATTCGGCCGGAGGTTGACCAGGATCATGGTTCGGCGGCGGGGCGCCGTAGCCGCGCGGTAGGAAAATGTGCCAAAGTCTGCCTACTTCGAACGGCAACGGAAAGTCACCATCATGGATCAGCTTCCAGGCACTTGGGCCGCGCTCTGCGCGCTCGCATTCGCGCTCGGCGTGCGTCACGGCTTCGACGCCGACCATCTCGCGACGATCGACGGGCTGACACGCTACAACGCGCGCGCCAACCCGCGTCTCGCACGTGTCGCCGGCGCACTGTTCTCGCTGGGGCATGGCGTCGTCGTGATTCTGGTCGCGCTGGCCGCCGGCTCGTTTTCGGCGCGCTGGCAGACACCGGCGTGGCTCGAGACGACCGGCGTCGTCGTGTCGATTGCCTTCCTTTTCGGCCTCGCGTTTCTCAATGTGCGTGCCGTGATCACGACCGCGCCCGGCGCAATCGTGACACCGGCGGGATTCAAGGGCCGCCTCCTCGGCCGCTTCCTGACGGTGCGGCGCGGCTGGGCAGTAGCGCTCGTCGGCGTGCTGTTCGCACTGTCGTTCGACACCATCTCGCAGGCGGCGATCTTCGCATTGGCCGCCGGCCGCTTCGGCGGCATCGGCGCGGCGCTGTTCGTCGCGGCGCTCTTCGTGCTCGGCATGCTGCTGGTCGACGGCGCCAACGGCGCGTGGATCAGCCGTCTCGTCCGCTGCGCCGACAGCACCGCGGCGATCGCGTCGCGCGTGATGGCGCTCGCCGTCGCGGCGGTGAGCCTCGCGGTGGGAATGCTCGCGGTGTCGCGGCTCACGCTGCCCTCCGTCGACGCATGGGCCGAGGGGCGCGAAGTCTGGTTCGGCGCAGCGGTCGTCGGCAGCGTGCTCCTGGCCTTTGCCGGTGCGATGCTGGTCGCGCGCCGACACGTTCCGGCCGCCGCCCGCGCCTGAGCCGCGCGCAACCGAACTCGCCGTCCTCCGCCGTCGACCCCCTCTCCCGTTCGCGCCGACGGCCATTCCGTTGCGAATCGGTAGGAACAATTGATAGATTGTGCCCACGAGCGGGAGAAACAGGCGCCTCGCCGCAACCTCGCGGCGAGTTGCGCGGTATTGCTTGCGCTCGTCGCCGCCGAAACGCAGGCGCAGGACGTGACGCTCCTTCCGCCCGTCGAGGTGGCCGGGCATTACGACAACGGAATCGGCACCACCGACGCGGCGAGCGCCGGCGTGATCACGCCGCAGCTCATCGACGATCGGGCCATCCTGCGCCCAGGCGAGGTGCTGGAATACATCCCGGGGATGATCGTCACGCAGCACAGCGGCGCCGGCAAGGCGAACCAGTACTTCCTGCGCGGGTTCAACCTCGATCACGGCACCGACTTCGACACCTACGTCGCCGGGATGCCCGTGAACATGCCCACGCACGCGCACGGGCAGGGCTACACCGACCTCAACTTCCTGATCCCGGAGCTCGTCTCGCGCATCGACTATTTCAAGGGTCCGTACTACGCGGCCGAAGGCGATTTCGCCACGGCCGGTGGCGCCAACATCGGCTATTTCCGGCAGATGAAGCAGAACTTGGCCGAGCTGACCGGCGGATCGTACGAATTCGGCCGGGCACTCGTCCTGGGCTCGACGGAAGCGGGTCCGGGGCAGTTCCTCTATGCGCTCGAGGCGTTCCACGAGAACGGGCCGTGGGACGTGCCGGAGAACTACCGCAAGTACAACGGCGTACTCCGGTACACGCTGCCGGTCGGCGACGGGATGCTGAGCCTGACCGGCATGGGGTACGAAGGCCAGTGGATGGCGACCAACCAGATCCCGCAGCGCGCCGTGGACGAGGGCCTGATCGACCGATTCGGTTCGCTCAACTCGAGCGACGGCGGCATCACGCATCGCTACAGCCTCTCGATGGACTACGAGGGAACCGTCGGTGGCGGTCATCTGCTGACTACTGCGTACGGCATCGACTACTACCTCGACCTGTTCTCCGATTTCACGTTCTATCTCAACGATCCGGTCAACGGTGACCAGTTCGAGCAGTACGACAGCCGCAAGGTCTACGGCTGGAACGGCAGCTGGTCCCGGCACGATTCGCTGTGGGGCCTGCCGATGCAGAATTCCGCCGGCTGGGACATCCGGCAGGACCGCATCGCGCCCGTCGGCCTCTACGACACCATGCAGCGGGCGCGCCTGGACACGGTACGGCAGGACGACGTCCGTGAGACGAGCTACTGGGTGTGGCTGGAGAACCAGACCCAGTGGAGCGACTGGTTCCGCAGCGTCGTCGGACTGCGCGCGGAGAACTATCACTTCGAAGTCGACAGCAACATTCCGCAGAATTCGGGCAGCACGAGTGCCGGCATCGGTCTGCCCAAGCTCTCGCTGGTCTTCGGGCCATGGCAGAAGACCGAGCTCTATCTCAACGCAGGGGAGGGCATGCACAGCAACGACGCCCGCGGCGTCGTCGCGACGGTCGACCCGAAGACACTCGAGCCCGTCGACCCGGCCACGCCGCTCGTGCGCGCCAAGGGGGCGGAGGTGGGGGCGCGCACCGAGGCCATCCCGAACCTGCAGTCCTCGCTGGCGTTCTGGTATCTCGCGCTTGCCTCCGAACTGGTGTTCGACGGCGATTCGGGCACGACCGAGCCGGGCAGGCCGTCGAAGCGCATCGGCGTCGAGTGGTCGAATCACTACGTGCCGATGCCCTGGCTGCTGCTCGACCTCGATCTCGCCTGGACGCAGGCGCGCTTTTCCGACTACGACCCGGCGGGCGACCACATTCCGGAGGCACTGCAGGCGACCGCGCAGGCGGGCATCACGCTGCAGAATCTAGGTCCGTGGACGGCGAGCATCTTCGGAAGGTATTTCGGCCCCCGCGACCTGATCGAGGACGGCAGCATCAAGTCCAGTTCAACGACGGTTTTCAACCTGCAGGCGACGTATCAACTCAATCCGAAGACGCGCGTCCGGTTCGACGTATTCAACCTGTTCGACAGCAACGCCAACGACATCACGTACTACTACCCAACGCGGCTTCCCGGAGAACCCGCGGCCGGCGTGAACGATTACAACTCCCATCCGATGGAAAGCCGGACGGTCAGGCTGGGCGTCCTGTTCAACTTCTGACGCCTGCAATCCGGCCATTCCGGCGCCGCGACTCCGGGTGAGTTCGCGCGCAGCTTCGATCAGGGATTCCATTCGCGGGGGCAGGTGCAGCGATACAGTCTCGCGTGCTTCGCCGCGTGGTAATGTCGCGCCTCCCCGCTCCCGCCGCATTCGCACTCATGCCCGATGAAACGCATTCCCGGCCGCCCGACGCCGGATCGCAATATCGCCGTTCCTGCGCTCCCGTACCGCTTTCGCGTGTACTGCTCATGCTGGCCGCCACTTGCTTCGTCGTTCCCTGCCACGCGGAGAACGAGAAGGGTGATGCGCGCGTCGAGAGCTGGGGAATTTTCCAGAAGGACGTCAACGGGACGGACCAATGGATCTACCAGGCCCGCCTCTATGCGCCGTTCAGTCTCGGTGACGGCTGGACCTTCACGCAGCGTGTGCAGCTGCCGATGACCTACACGAACGAATCCGGGGCGGCAAACCCCGGCGGCACCTATTCGGGCGGCATCGGCAACGCGTTCATCGAGGAAATCTTCGAAACCGGCGACGTCGCGCCCAATTTCCGGCTGCGCGGCAGCGTGCGCGTCGTTTTTCCGACCGGCAAAGAGGCGCCTTACGGCTCGGGCCAGTATCAGGTCGCGCCGGGGGCGGGCTTCGGCTGGGCGATCCCCGACGTTCTGCGCGGCGTGACGCTCGATCCGTACGTGCGGTATTGCTACGGCGTCAACCCGGATCCTTCCAGCGTGCAGACGATCCGCAAGTGGTCGATCTACCCGGCCGCGACCTTCACGCTCGACCCGCAGTGGTCGCTCATGCTCTATCCCGACAATCCGATCACCTACAACGACCGCAAGCGCAGCTGGTTCGTCCCGATTGACCTCATGTTCGTGCACCGATTCGGCAAGTCGCTCGAAGGGGGCGTCGGCGGCGCATGGCGCGTCGGCGATTCGGCGGACGCGTCGTTTCGCTGGCTGATCGACGCGCGTCTCGCCTATTACTTCTGACGGGTCGGACGTCCGCCGGCCGGGCGCGAGGGTGACTTGTTCGGCCCCGATTCGGCTAGAATTGCGGGCCATGCATCGACGCCCGCGCCTCGGATTCCTGTTCGCCGCTGCCGTGCTGCAGATCGCGGTGCCGCTTGCCGCGTACGCACGCGTCGCGCAGCTGCCGGATGCGATCGAGCTCTGCTCTGCGGCGAAGGCCGCCGCGCGTGGTGCGCAGCGGCACGGCAATCCGTTCCAGAAGCCGGCTCACCTTCACTGCGCCGAGTCGCTGTGCTGCATCGGCGGCGCCACCGGGGCGGCGGCGCCGCCAAGCCTCCCCGCCCGAACGCATTTCGGCGAATTCACAAGCGTCGCACTCGCTGCCGCGACGCCGAGCGCCGCACCCGCGTCGATCGTCGCCGCCGCGCCGGCGCGCGGACCTCCCTCCCGCGCCTGATCCGCGCCACGATCGTCGCAGTGAGTTTCGCTCGCTGCGGCGATGCCGGCCTCTGCCCGCCCGCCTTGGGCGGACTCTGCCGGCGACGATTCCGCATTCGCTCGCGCGCTGCCGACGTTCACCCGGGACTCCATGGGTTCCCGGCGACCTTCGGCGGCGTGCGTCCGGCGAACAGCGCTTCCGCCAACTGCGTTCGAAAGGCCCGACACCATGTCTCACCTCGCTTCCCGTCTCGTTTCCGGCTGCGTCGCGCTTGCGCTCGCGTCCGCCGCCGCGTTCGCCGCCGATGTGCAGCTGAAATCGCTCGACATCCGGGAGCCCTTCGCCCGCGCGACACCGCCCGGAGCGAAGTCGACGGCGGTCTTCATGACGATCGAGAACAAGGGCAAGGAGGCGGACCGCCTTCTCTCCGCGTCGTCGCCGATGGCGGGCATCGTCGAGATCCACGAAATGAAGATGGACGGCGGAATGATGCAGATGCGCGAGGTCAAGGGCCTCGAAATCAAGCCCGGCGCGACGGTGGAGCTGAAGCCCGGCGGGTATCACGTGATGCTGATGGACCTGAAGCAGCCGCTGAAGGAGGGCGACTCGATTCCGGTGACGCTCAAGTTCGAGAAGTCGGGGTCTGTCGACGTCAAGGCGGCGGTTGGCGCGATGGGCGCCGTGCACGCGCATTGACAGCGTGCCCCGGATCCCGCATCGCCGGGCAGGTGCATCCGAATCGACACGAACTTCGGGAGCTCCCATGAGATTGAGCGTGAGTCGCGCGGCCCGAGTGCTCGCGCTGATGGTCCTCGCAGCAAGCCCGGCGGCATTCGCCTGCGCCACCTGCGGCTGCTCCCTTTCCACAGAGGCGGCGATGGGCTACTCGGCCACGCCGGGCTGGAGGGTGAGCCTGGAGTTCGACTTCATCAACCAGGACCAGTACCGCGCGGGCACAAGCAGCGTTTCGCCATCGCAGGTCGCGGCGATCAACGACGCCGGCGGCAGCCAGGAGGTCGAGAAGCAGACGATCAACCGGTACCTCACGCTGGGGATCAACTACATTCCCAGCGCCGACTGGAACCTGAGCCTTTTTCTGCCCTATATCGACCGCAGCCACACCACCTATGGCGAAGCGACCAACCCGCTCACGCCGGACCAGATCAGCGGGGCATCGGTGTCGAGCCTGGGGGACGTCCGGTTCATCGCCAGCTATCAGGGAATCCTGCCGACCCACAACCTCGGAGTGCAGCTCGGCGTGATCCTGCCGACCGGGAATTACGGCGGGCCCAACGCGGACGGCACCGGCATCGTCGGGCGCAACCCTGTCGCGTTCAACGCGGGACCCAATGCGCAGAACCCGTCGCCCGACAATCTCCTCGACACCAGCCTGCAGGCCGGCGCCGGCGCCACCGACATCATTCTCGGCGCCTATTACTATCAGGCAGTCAGCCAGGACTTCGATGCGTTCATCAACGGTCAGTTCCAGGCGGCGGTCGCGCACAAGCTCGACCAGGCGGGCGAGGATTACCGCCCCGGCAACCTCGCGACGGTGAGCTTCGGCATCCGCTACGCCGCGGACCCGAAGATCGTGCCGCAGCTGCAGTTCAACATCACGCGCAAGAGCACGGACCAGGGAACCCTTGCCGACACGATCTCGACGGGGGGCACCGTCGTGTACCTCAGCCCCGGCGCCAGCGCGAGCGTCACGGACAAGCTCAGCGTCTACGCCTTCGTGCAGCTCCCGGTCTACAGCCGGCTCTACGGTTACCAGCTCTTCCCGCACTGGACGGCGTCGGCCGGCATGACGTATTCCTTCTGACCGCCAGCGCGCCGGCGCGAAGGCGCCGCGCGCACGCGCAATGACCGCCACGACCAAACCCACCCTTTCGAGTTCGGCAGGCCGGAGGTCCCGAACGCGCGAGCGGCCGGTTGCAGCCGCCCCGGACCCGCGGCGCCGCGCCCTGCTAAGGAATGCCGTCGGGTTGGGGATCGTGGCCGCAGGGGGCCTACCCGCTGCCGCTGCGGCGGCGAGTGCGCTCGTGGTCGGCGAGCCGGCTCCGCCGCTCGTGCTGAACACACTTGACGGGCGGAGCATCGCGACGCGCGACCTGCTCGGACAGGTGGTGATCGCCACGTTCTGGGCGACATGGTGCGAACCTTGCCGGGAAGAATTGCCGGTGTTCTCGAACTACGCGCGGCGCCGTGCGCAGGACGGCCTGCAGGTGCTGGGCTTCAGCCTCGACGGCCCGGAATCCCTGGCAAGGGTGAGGGCGGTGGCTGCGACGCTGAGTTTTCCCGTCGGGCTGCTCGGGAGCGCCTACGCGGGGGCGTATGGCCGCATGTGGCAGATTCCGGTGAGCTTCGTCATCGACCGCGCCGGCCGCCTCGCCCACAACGGGTGGGACGACGCGCCGCAGCCGTGGACGCAGGAACTGCTGCGGCGGTTCGTGGACCCTCTGCTTTCGCGCGGAGCCTGACGGGCACGCGCGCGCCATTCGCCGCCGCTACGGCATCTTTAGCAGCGGCGTCACCGTCGCCTCGAGCAGCGCCGCGTCGAGGCCCGGATCGGCGTACCAGCCTTCCTTGCGAAGCACGCCGGCGCGATCGACGACGAACGTGAGCGGCAGCCGCCAGACGCGGCCGTAGCCCCTGAAGCTCGCGTCGCGCGCGAACGCCGCCGGCATCGCGAATTCCTTCATGATCTCGCGCGCCGTCGCCTCGTCCTTCGGTGTGTCCATGCTGACGGCGACGATCTCGAGGCCTTCGCCGCGATGCTTCCTGTAGAAAGCGTCGAGCGCGGGCATTTCGGCGCGGCACGGCGCGCACCACGTCGCCCAGAAATTCAGGACGACGACCTTGCCCTGTTGCGAGGCCAGCGAGAACCTCTGGCCGTCGAAGAGTTGGGCATCGAACGGCGGCGCGGCGGCGCCCTCATCGGCGGCCCGCGCGAGTGGCGCGCCAACAACGATGAATGACAGCAGCAGGATCGGAACGGAACGCATGGAATGGATTCGGGGTTGCGGGAAATGGGAGTTGTTTCCGGACTTCGACCATTATCGCCCGGAGAAGATTCTCCCTTCCGCGTGCGCCGCACGCGACGGTGTCCCTGAGGCTCCAATGGATACTTTGCACGTCGGCAACGCCGTGATCGGGCATCACTCCGCGTAGAATGCGGCCCTTGGCATTCCGAGCGCAGCCGATCCATGAAAACCGCCCTTCTGCCCGTCGCCCTCGTCACCGCGTTGCTCGTCGGAGCATGTTCGAAAGCGCCTGACGCTTCCCCTGCAACCGCGACGGCCGCGTCCACGGCGCCCGAGGCGAAAGCGGCCGCCGCCGGGCCAGCGCCGGCCGCTGCGCACGCCGAGCCGGTGATCGCATGGGAGACAGGCGACGTCGACGCAGCCTTCGCGAAAGCGAAGGCCGACAACAAGCCGCTGTTCCTCTACTGGGGCGCCACGTGGTGCCCGCCCTGCAACGAAGTCAAGGCGACGATCTTCAATCGCCAGGACTTCGCCGAGCGCGCGCGCTTTTTCGTGCCCGTCTACGTCGATGGCGACGCGCGCGGCGCGCAGCAGCTCGGCGCACGATTCAAGGTGAGCGGCTACCCGACGATGGTGCTGTTCACGCCGGACGGGCGCGAGATCACGCGGCTGCCGGGCGAAGTCGACGCCGACCAGTACATGCGCGTCCTCGCACTCGGCATGAACGGTGCCCGTCCGGTCAGGGAGACGCTGAACGCGGCACTCGGCGGCGCGAAGGGCGATGCCGGCGCGGTCCTTCGTGCGGAGGACTGGCGGATGCTCGCCTACTACTCGTGGGAGACCGACGAGAGCCAGCTGCTGCCAGAAGCGAAGCGCGCGGCAACGCTCGCGCGCCTCGCCAGGGCCTGCCCTTCGACGCAGGCCGACGTCGCGACGCGCCTCGCGCTTTCCGCGATCATTGCGGCGGCGACCGCGAAGGACGCGAAGGCGCGCAGCGACACGGCGGCGGTCGCAACGCTGATCGCGGTGCTCGCGGATCCGGCGGTGTCCCGCGAAAATTTCGACCTCGTCGTCAACAATGTCGACAAGGTCACCGACAACGTCACGCTGAAGGGCTCCGCCGAACGGACGCGGCTGATGCAGGCGTGGAATGCCGCGCTCGAGCGCCTCTACGCCGACAATCGTCTATCGACACCCGACCGCCTCGCAGTGCTGTCGGCCGAGATCGACCTCGCCAAGGTCGACGCGCCGAAGGGACCGGTGCCCGCCGCGCTGCAGGAACGCGTCCGCGCGGCGGTCGCACAGACGGACCGCGACACGCAGGACCCGTACTCGCGCCAGGCGGTGATCAGCGACGCGGCGCAGCTCCTCGCGGAAGCGGACCTGATGGCCGAGTCCGACGCGCTGCTGACGGCGGAGCTCGCCCGCTCGCAGTCGCCGTACTACTACATGCTGGGCCTCGCCGACAACGCGAAGACGCGCGGCGACAACGCCTCCGCGCTCGACTGGGCGCAGAAGGCATACGAAGCCGCCAAGGGGCCGGCAACGCGGCTCCAGTGGGGCGTGCGCTACGTGAACATGCTGACCGACCTTGCACCGAAGGACAGCGAGCGCATCGAAGGCGCCGCGCGGCAGGTGATCGGCGAACTCGAGCCCGCGCCGGAGACGTTCTACGAGCGCAACCAGCGCGCGCTGGAAAAGATGAGCAGGAAGCTCGCCGCATGGAACAAGGGCGACGCGCATCGAGCGACGATCGCGCGGCTGCGCGCCGAGATGAGCGGCGTGTGCGCCAAGCTTCCTGCGGCCGACCCCGCGCGTGCGGTGTGCGACCGTACGCTGCGGCCGGCCGCCGCCGGCGCGAGCGCGTGATCCGCGCCGACCGGAAAGCGAGAGCGAGGCTCCGACATTGATTGCACCGACGTTGCCCGCGCGCTGTCCGCCGGACCGGTGTGCGCGGCCTGCGCAACACAAGGAAACAGAACCATGGACCGACGCGATTTTCTGAACATCACCGCTGCCGCTGCGTTGGCCGCATCGTGGACGCGCGCCGCGACCGCAGCGACCCCTGCAAGCCTCGAGGCGCCGCCGATCGGCTCGCCGTGGCGCACGTTCGAGGTCGTCACCGATGTCGAGGTCTGGCCGCAGGATCTCCCGGCCAAGGTATGGCTGCCCCTTTCGATCTACGGCGACACCGACTGGCAGAAGACGCTCGGCGTGCGCTGGTCCGGCAATCCGACGAGCACGGGAATCTACCGCGACCCGCGATATGGCGCGCCCGCGTTCTACGCCCAATGGGACGACCGCGCGGTGGTTCCAAGGCTGCAGGTTGTCAACCGGATCACGACGCGCAACCGGAACGTGGAGTTGCAGCCGGCCGCGATCCCGCCCTCGCTTTCGCGCGAGGAAATCGACCTTTACCTGCAGCCCACGGCGCACATTCCCACGGACGGCGTCGTGCGCGCGACGGCGAGCCGCATTCTCCCGATGTCGAGCACGAGCCCGATCGAGCGCGCGCGGGCGATCTACGAGTGGATCGTCGTCAACACGTACCGCGATCCAAAGGTGATCGGCTGCGGCACGGGCGACATCAAGTTCATGCTGGAGTCGGGCAATCTCGGCGGCAAGTGCGCCGACCTCAATGCGCTCTTCGTCGGCCTCGCACGCTCGGTCGGGATTCCGGCGCGCGACGTCTACGGCGTTCGCGTCGCGGATTCTGCGTCGTGGAAGAGCCTCGGCAGGAGCGGCGACATCACGAAGGCGCAGCACTGCCGTGCGGAGTTCTACGACGCGCGGATCGGCTGGATTCCGGTCGATCCGGCCGACGTGCGCAAGGTCGTGCTCGAGGAGGAGAAGGATCGCCTGCTTCCGCTCGACGATCCGCGCGTCGCGCTCGCACGGAAGACGCTCTTCGGCTACTGGGAGATGAACTGGGTCGCGTTCAACACCGCGGGCGACACGCGCCTTGCGCCGCAGACTGCGAAGGCGCTGGGGCACTTCATGTATCCGTACGCGGAAGCCGCCAAGGGTCCGCTCGACTATTACGACCCGCAGAACTTCCAGTACCGGATGACGTCGCAGGAAGTGAAGGCCTGACGGCGGCGCAGACGCCAGCACGCTCGGTCCGATCATCGAGCGCGGCTGCCCGCAATGGGCGCGTTTTCCCGCCCGCCGCCGCGTGCCGTGACGAGCCTCTTCGTACTTCGGTCGCCCGGCCGCGGTGACCAGCGTCGGACGGCGCGGGGTGGGACGAGGTTTTCCTGCCAGCGGCCCGTTCCATCATCGTGTGTCCCCTAACACGAAACGACCCGAAGAACGCGCGATAACCGTCTGTCGGAAAACACTTTCCGCAACAGTATTGCGCGCCGGAGTTTGATCCAGATCAAAGAAATGGCCGCGCGGGGTCGGCGGCCGTTGCGCCCACAAAATGTTGCGGCTAGCCTGCGCTCACGTACAACATGTTGTGGTCGGCGGCGCAACCCATGGGTCCCGCCATCGTCTCGCCAGAGGAATCCTGAAATGCCCGAAACGACCGCCGCGCCGGCGATGGACGCGCCATCGGCACGCTCCGACGCCCCTCCCATGCTGCCGGGCCAGGTGCGCAAGCGCGACGGCCAGCGCGCGCCGTTCGAGCTCGAGAAGATCGCCTCCGCGATCGCACGCGCCGGCGCCGCCACCGGCGAGTTCGACGCGACCGAAGCGGGCAAGCTGGCGGCGGCGGTGGGCCGCGTGCTCGCGCACCGGAACACGGGCGGGGTACCGGACATCGAGACGATCCAGGACTGCGTCGAGCACACGCTCGCCGCGGCGGGATGGTTCCACACCGCCCGTGCCTACATCGTCTACCGTGATCGCCACGAGCGGCTGCGCGCCGACCGCAAGACGCTGGTCGACGTCGCCGCGTCGGTCGACGAGTACCTCGACCAGAAGGACTGGCGCGTCAACGCCAACGCGAACCAGGGCTACTCGCTCGGCGGGCTGATCCTCAACGTGTCGGGCAAGGTGGTCGCCAACTACTGGCTGTCGCACGTCTACGCACCCGAGGTCGGCCGCGCCCATCGCGACGGCGACCTGCACATCCACGATCTCGACATGCTGGCGGGCTACTGCGCCGGCTGGTCGCTGCGCCAGCTGCTGCACGAGGGCCTGAACGGCGTGCCGGGCAAGGTCGAGGCGGGACCGCCGAAGCACATGTCGAGCGCGGTCGGGCAGATCGTCAACTTCCTCGGCACGCTGCAGAACGAATGGGCGGGCGCGCAGGCGTTTTCATCGTTCGACACGTACATGGCGCCCTTCATCCGCAACGACGCGATGAGCTTCGAGGCGGTGAAGCAGTGCATCCAGGAGCTGATCTACAACCTCAACGTCCCGTCGCGCTGGGGCACGCAGACGCCATTCACGAACCTCACGTTCGACTGGGTGTGCCCGGAAGACCTGCGCGGGCAGATCCCGGTGATCGCACGCGAGGAGATGCCGTTCTGCTACGGCGACCTGCAGCCCGAGATGGACATGATCAACCGGGCGTACATTGAGGTGATGACGACCGGCGACGCCAAGGGTCGCGTGTTCACGTTTCCCATCCCGACATACAACATCACGCCGGACTTCGAATGGGATCATCCGAACTGCGAAGCGCTCTTCGAAATGACCGCGAAATACGGGCTGCCGTATTTCCAGAACTTCCTCAATTCCGAGCTGAAGCCCAACATGATCCGGTCGATGTGCTGCCGCCTGCAGCTCGACCTGCGCGAGCTCCTGAAGCGCGGCAACGGACTGTTCGGCTCGGCCGAGCAGACCGGCTCGCTCGGCGTCGTGACGATCAACTGCGCGCGCCTGGGCTATCTCTTCGCCGCCGACGAGATCGGGCTCTACGAGCGGATCGACGAGTTGCTGGGCTATGCGAAGGACAGCCTGGAAGTGAAGCGCAAGGTGATCCAGCGGCTGATCGACCAAGGCCTCTTCCCGTACACCAAGCGCTATCTTGGCACGCTGCGCAACCACTTCTCGACGATCGGCGTCAACGGCATCAACGAGATGGTGCGCAACTTCACCCGCGGCAACGACGACATCACGACGCCGGCAGGCCACGCGTTCGCGGTGCGGCTCCTCGACCACCTGCGCGCGCGAATCGTCTCTTTCCAGGAGGAGACGGGGCACATGTACAACCTCGAGGCCACACCGGCAGAAGGCACCACGTACCGCTTCGCCAAGGAAGACCGCAAGCGCTGGCCCGACATTCTGCAGGCGGGGACCCCGGAAACGCCGTACTACACCAACTCGTCGCAGCTGCCGGTGGGCTTCACCGACGATCCTTTCGAGGCCCTCGCGCGCCAGGAGGAGCTGCAGACGAAATACACCGGCGGAACGGTGCTGCATCTTTACATGAGCGAGAAGGTGAGCTCGGCGACGGCGTGCAAGGCGCTGGTGCGGCGCTCGCTCGAGCGTTTCCGCCTGCCCTACATCACGATCACGCCGACGTTCTCGATCTGCCCGAAGCACGGGTACCTCGCCGGCGAGCACGAATTCTGTCCCCGCTGCGATGACGAAAAACTTGCGGAAAAACTCGCGGAAAGACGCGCCGAACAGCGCCGCCTCGCGGCGTGAAGCGCCAACCGAACATGGAGGCAGCATGAACACGATGACCGAAATGCAGCACGTCGCCGACGTCACCCTCGCTCCCGAGGAGCGCCAGCGCTGCGAAGTGTGGACACGCGTGATGGGCTATCACCGCCCGGTGGCGTCGTTCAACGTCGGCAAGAAGGGCGAGCACTGCGAGCGCCGGTTCTTCGAGGAAGGGCGCGTGCGGCCGGCCCTCTAGGCTTCGCCCGCGGCGACGATCGTGATGCCGGACGGCGCCCCGGTCCCCGCAGCGGCGCGGGACGTCCCCGCGCACGCGCTGCGCGTCGGCGGCTTCGTGCCGTTCACGTCGACCGACTACCCGGACGCGCTCGCGGCCGTGGTCTTCTGCCAGGGCTGCCCCTGGCGCTGCAGCTATTGCCACAATCCGCACCTGATCGCGGCGCGCGGCGATGACGAGCGCGACTTCGCCGCGATTCTCGACTGGCTGGCGTCGCGCCGCGGCCTGCTCGACGCCGTCGT
>Ga0265327_10001221_pt1 | contig 34572 bp, 15 predicted proteins | sample 41621metaG_FD_202089 | JGI IMG/M metagenome (GOLD analysis project Ga0265327, IMG submission 202089) | Rhizosphere microbial communities from Carex aquatilis grown in University of Washington, Seatle, WA, United States - 4-16-21 metaG | ecosystem: Host-associated > Plants > Roots > Rhizosphere...
TCGCGCAGTTTTTGAAAAGCTGGCCGAGCGATTCCATCAGGCCGCCGGGCATGTCCGTGTAAAACTTTTCATCCATCACGTCGCGCAAACGTACCAAGCCAATGGGCAAACCGACGGGCTTTTGCGTGTGGCGGGACAAATAGGTCACGAGGCGGTGGTATCGGAGGAAATTGGAAATCAACACCGGCTTGCCCAGGGCGCCGAGTGTGTCCACGCGGTCGAGAAAGTCGCGATGGTCAATGGCATCGCCCACCTGCAACTGGCGCAAGGTCATCTCAAACATGACCACCGGCGGATCATCCTGGAGCGCGGGCTGGCGCACGAACATTTCCTGAGCGCGTTCGAGCATGTCGAGCATGGGATTGGTGAGCGGACGGAAACTGCCGCGTTCCAGCAGCACCGGCTTTTTGTACAGCAACTCGGAGGGAATGACCGTCTCGCCATCGGCGGTGAACATGGCAGCCTCGGTAAGCCATTGCTGAACGAGCTGCAACGCCATGAGCCGGTTATCCACGCCGGTGAAGGCCGGGCCGGAAAATTTAATCATGTCCACTTCGATCCGCTGCCAGGAAAGTGAATCCAATAACGAGCCGATGAGCCGTTCCGGTTCCAAATGTTGATAGAACGCGGCGTGGATAAGGTTCACGCCGAGAATACCCACGGCTTCTTGCTGCCGGGCAGTTTCCCAGTCCAGCATGCGCGCATGGATGATGATGGTCGAGGGCTCGCCACGCGGAGTCGTTTGAAATTTGATGCCGAGCCAGCCGTGCCCGCCTTCCTCGCCTTGCTTGGCGATGTGCTTGGTGGTGACGGTGTTGGCGAAAGCGAAGAATGTGCGGCGGTCGCCGATGGTTTTATCGAGGCGTTGCAGGAGCAATCCGAATTCGTGGTCGAGCATCGCTTGCAGGCGCATGCGGCTCACGTAGCGGTCGCTCGGGCCGTAAATGGCGTCGCTCACGGCCATGTCGTAGGCCGAAATGGTTTTGGCCACGGTGCCGGAGGCCTTGCCTACGTGAAAAAAGCAGCGCGCAACTTCCTGCCCGGCGCCGATCTCGGCAAAGGTGCCGTATTTCTTGGCATCGAGATTGATCTGGAGCGCCTTCTGGCCCGTATTCAATTTATCTTTGGTCATCGTTTCCTCGGGCGGCACAATACACGGAAATGGCGTGCCGTCCAGCAAGATACAATTGAGCTTTTCGCTGGCGCTAAATTAATTATACTAAACCCATGTATCGCACGCAGGATTTGCATGTAAAAGAAATTGTTCCGCTGCTCTCGCCGCGGGCGTTGAAGGCCTTGTCGCCGACGCCGGAAGTGGTGAATGACTCGGTGGCACTGGCCCGCCAGCGCATTATCCGCATTTTAAAGCAGGAAGATCCCCGGCTGCTCATCGTCATCGGGCCATGCTCGATTCACGACCAGAAGAGCGCGCTGGAATACGCCACGCGGCTGAGCAAGTTGCAAAAGGAAATGGCCGACAAGATGGAAATTGTCATGCGCGTTTATTTTGAGAAACCGCGCACGACCATCGGCTGGAAGGGCCTCATCAACGACCCCCATTTGGACGGTTCCCAGGACATCGAGGCGGGCTTGAAGATTGCCCGCAAACTGTTGCTGGAAATCAACAGCCTGGGCCTGCCGGCGGCGACGGAATTTCTCGACCCCATTGTGCCGCAATATATCGCCGACCTCATCACGTGGGCGGCCATCGGCGCGCGCACCACGGAATCGCAAACGCATCGTGAAATGGCCAGCGGTCTCTCGATGCCCGTGGGCTTGAAAAACGCCACCGATGGCAGTTTGCAGGTGGCCATTGATGCCATGGGTGCCACGCGGCATCCGCACAGTTTTCTGGGCATCAACGAGGAAGGCGTCACCAGCATCGTGCGCACCAACGGCAATCCCGATGCACATGTCGTGCTGCGCGGCGGCCGCGCCATGACCAACTATGATGCCGCAAGCATCAAGGCGGCGGAGGCGAAATTGGTGTCCGAAAAATTATCGCCCATCCTGATGGTGGATTGCAGCCATGCGAACTCGGAGAAGAAGTTCGCCAAGCAGGAAGAAGTCTGGCACAGCGTCGTTGAGCAACGGGTAAGCGGCACTAAATCCCTGATTGGGGTCATGGTGGAAAGCCATCTGAACGAGGGCAACCAGCCCATTCCCAAATGCCTGAACGACCTGCGTTACGGGGTCAGTATCACCGACTCCTGCGTGGGTTGGGAGACCACTGAACGCATGTTGCGTTGGGGCTATGCGGCTCTAAAAGCGTAGCAAAAATGGTGGTTTAGTGCGTTCATTTGGGCTTAACGGCGCAGAAATTGCTCGTTTTCGCGCGCAGAAAGAAGAACGCACTAAAATACTATGAATCAAACGAACTACTGTCCTAAGGTTGGATATGCTGTCGCAATTTTGAGCACAATTGGCGGAGCGGCCATGGCTACAGGCTTTGATTTGCCTGACCAGGACGCTTTTGCCATTGGTCGTGGCTTGGCGGTCGTCGCCTCGCCAGAAAACAACGCCTCGGCAATCTTTTACAACCCGGCAGGTTTGACTCAGTTGCCCGGCAATAATTTACGTGCAGGCTTCTACGGCATCGCTTTGGAACCGGAATATAAGAACCCGAACACCGGTCAAACTTTTGAAAACCAGAACAAGCTCGGCGGTATTCCGCAGTTGTTCTACTCCTATGGCACCGACAATCATGGGCTGAGCTTTGGCTTGGGCATCTATGCGCCTTCCGGCTTGGGTGTGCGCTGGCCGGACAACACCGGTTTCCGCACGGATGGCACGAAGGGTTCGCTCGAACAAATCGCGATTAATCCCGTGGTCGCAGTTAAGCTGCTGGATTCACTGTCCGTGGGTGCCGGTTTATCGGCCAATTACGCGAACCTGGATTTGCGCCAGGGTCTGCTGTGGCCCGGCCAGCCGTTTGACCAGTTCCGTTTTCAAGGCGATGGCTGGGGTTTGTCCGGCAACCTCGGTTTGCTCTGGCAACCAGTCGAAAAATGGTCGTTTGGTTTGTCGATGCAAACCGGCACCAAAATTGATTTGAAAGGTTATACGACGGCCTACAACACCGTCGGCACACCGCTGCCCACGCCGCCGTATTACTATCCGGCGTTCTCGAACAAAACCGGTGCCCAGGCGGATTTCCAATTCCCGCTGAAGGTGGAAGGCGGCGTGTCATTCCGCCCAACGCCCAAGTGGAACATCGAAGTCGATGCGGATTATATCGACTGGGACAGCATGGGCACGGTGAACATCCAGCAATCCTCGGCGTTTCCGCCCTTGCTGCCGCAGGATATTCCGGTGGCGTTGCAGTGGCAATCAAGCTGGTACTACGAGCTGGGCGTGACGCGTTATTTGGACAACGGCTGGCACGTGAGCGCCGGTTATATCTTCAACCAAAACTCGGTGCCCTCGTCCCATTACAATCCGATTGTGGCTGATGAAGACCGGCATTTCTTCAGTGTTGGCCTGGGCCGCAAGGGCAAGCGGTTTGATTTTGATATCGCTTATCAATTTGGTTTTGGACCGGACCGGACCGTCACGGGCAGCGCCCCCTCGGCCACCGGCCAGACAGCCGACGGCACTTACAGCTACTTGAGCAATGCCGTAGCCATCTCGGTGGGCTACCATTTTTGAGCGCGGCCACGCGACTGGCAACGGGCGATAATTCCTTTGTGTTAGCGAAGGAAATGCTTCATGTTTCTCTACCATGAACCATTTGTTAAATGGTAACGGCAGCGGGGGTGGGCATGGCAGCCCGCCCAAGCCCGAATTGACCCAGGCGCAAGCCAGTGCGCCTGCGTCAGACCTCTGGGAATCACAGGTTGCCTTTCAAACCAACGCCGGAATTGCGTTGCGCGGCGTGCCCCTGCGGGTGTTGCGTCATTCGCTGGTTTTTGAGTTATACAATCCCATTGTCACGCCGCAATGTTCCGAGGCGTTGAGCCATTTTAAAATCACCCTGCCCCAAGGCACGGGTTATTCCGGCCGGGCGGTGATTCGCAGCGTGATGGATACCGGCACGCGAATCATTTGCGAAGCGGCATTGGATGAACATTCGTGGCTGGTGCTGGGTTCCGCCTCCGGCAAAATCAAACCTGAAAAGGTTCAGGCGGAATTCAAAGCCCTGTTGCAAAACTGGCAGAAATTTTACCGGATTAATGTCGAATACAAGGAGGTCATTGCCGACCTGTATTCATTTATGTCAGACCTGCGCTCCTGGCTGGACCGGGTGGAAATGCAAGTGCGGGCGATGCCGGCGGCCGACCGGGCCAAGGCCGAACAGGACATGGCCCTGGGCTTGCGCGACCCGGTGCTGGCTTCCATGAACGGCTTGTTTGATCGTTTTGAAGAGGCTTCCAACAAGATTGAGGATGAGTTCCTGCCGGCGCACCGCGCCTTTGGCCAGCGCTTGCTGCATCCGTTCATGCTCACCTCGCCGTTCCTGCGCCGGACTTATACCAAACCCATGGGCTACGCGGGCGATTATGAAATGATGAACATGATCGTCCGGAATAAACTGGAGGGCGAGTCGCTTTTTGGCAAATTCGCCAATGCCTTTCTGCTGGCGCAGGCGGCGCCCCAGGCGGTTCGCAACCGGGTCAATTTTTTGCACGGCAAAATCGTGGAGGAAACCGGCCGGCTGTCCCGCCAGGGACGGATCGCGCGGATTTCCAGCATTGCCTGCGGCCCGGCCTGGGAAGCGATGAATTTCATTTCGGACCATCCCCTGGCCAATCACGCGCAGTTTCAGTTGCTGGATTTTGACCCAGATACCCTGCAATACGTCACGAACAAGGTCGCGGAATCCAAACGCAAAAACCATTGCCGGGCCACGGTTAACATTGTTAAAAACTCCGTGCAAAACCTGCTGCGCAGCAACAACCGCGCAATCCATGAGGACGCCCAGTTTGATTTGATCTATTGCTCGGGCCTCTACGATTATCTAAGCGACCATGTATGCCGGTCGCTCAATAATTATTTCTACAATCTCCTGCGTCCCGGCGGCCTGTTGGTGGTGGGCAATTTTGCGCCCAACACGCCCCACCAAAACATCATGGAACACTTTGCGGAATGGTTCCTGATTTATCGCAACAGCCGGCAGCTGGCCGAACTGGCACCCGACCATGCATCCCGTGAAAATTGCTTTGTGCGCGCGGAAGCCACCGGTGCCAACATCTTTCTGGAGGTTCGCAAACCCGGATGAGCAATTCCGATTTCCAGGCAGCCTACGAAGAACAGAATCAGCGGGATTACGTCACCAATGCAACCATTGCCACGGCCATCCAGATTCCGCTCAACCTGTCCTGCGTATTCATGGACTGGAAAATGTATCCGGGCCAGTGGCGCCACTTCTTCATCGCGCGGATCGTCAGCGTGATGGTGGTGGCGTTTTCCTGGGTGTGGTTCAAGTTTCGCCACGGAAATTCGCAGCGGGAATTTGGCATCATGTGGATCATGAGCCCCCTGTTGATGATTTTCTGGCTGATTTACGCGGCAGATGACACGGACTCGCCCTATTACGCGGGATTAAACATTATTCTCCTGGGCATGGGCCTGCTGACGCCCTGGGCTTACCGGCAGAATCTGCTGGTGACTTTATTTGTGTTGGGAATGTATGTGCTGGTTTCCTTTAGTATCAAACCGCACGAGTCCGGTCGCACGACCTGGCTCTCGTATTTTCTAAACAACACGACGTTTCTGTTCATGACGGCGGCCATTGTGGTGAGCGCCAGCGTGGCCAGCGCCCGGCAGCGGTTGCGCGAGTTTACGTTGCGTTACGAACTCGACAAGAGCAAGCGCGACCTCGAGTTAAGCAATCGCAACCTGGAACAGTCCAATGACAAATTGGGCGAGCAAAACATCGCCCTCAACAAAGCCAACCGCGAAATCAAGGAAACCGAGATGCAACTGGTCCAGTCGGAGAAGATGTCGTCGCTCGGCCGCTTTAGCGCCGGTCTGATGCACGATATTCTCAATCCGCTGAACTACTCCCGCACCGGCGTATTTGTCCTGCGCAAAAAAATCCGCAAATTACCCGCGGAATTGCAGGGTGATTCCGATGCCATCCTGAATGACATTGAAGACGGCCTGAAGCGGGTGGATACCATCGTTTCGAACCTCCGCACGTTTACGCATCCCGGCGGACAAATCGCCGAGGACATCGAGTTGACCGATATTTTCACGATCCCGCTCCAGTTCATCGCCAATGACTTGAAGGATAAGAATATTTCCCTCCGGATGAACCTTACCACCGGCCACAAAGTATGGGTCGAGCGCAACAACTTCATCCTCGTGCTGGTCAACCTGCTCTCCAATTCTATTGATGCGCTGGTGGAGAAAAAATTTGAAAACGGAGCCGGGCCGGAAATAGCCATTACGAGCCGGCTGGAAGGCGAGCGCACCTTGTTGATTATACGTGACAATGGCCCCGGCATCAGCCCGGAAAATCTTCCGAAAATATTTGACCCCTTTTTCACAACCAAGGAAATTGGCAAGGGCACCGGGTTGGGCCTGAGCATTTGCTTCGGCATCGTACGTGGTTACGGCGGCACCATCAGTGCCACGAGCGAGCTGGGCCAGTTTGCCGAATTCACCCTGGACCTGCCGGCCACAGCCGAGGCCGCAGCCAAAACAACGCCAGAACATGCCTGACCATTACGACTATAAAAAATTTGCCATCCTTTACGTGGATGACGAGGAAAAATCGCTGGCCAACTTCACCCGCGCTTTCGGTGATGATTTCCGTATTTTGACCGCCAATAGCGCCGCCTCCGCCTACCAGATCGTGCAGGCGCAAGCGGGGGAAATTGGCGTGCTCATGACCGACCAGCGGATGCCCGGCGAAAAAGGTGTCTGGCTGCTCGAACGCGTCCGGCAGTTTCGCCCGCAAATCATCCGCATCATTGTGACGGCTTACACGGACATGGACGCCGCCATTGCCGCCGTCAACAGCGGTGCCATTTACAAATACGTCACCAAGCCCTGGGACCCCGCGCAACTGGAGCTGACCCTGAAACAATCGCTGGAATTCTACATGGTGCAGGACGAACGCGACCAATTGCTGCGCGAAAAGATGTCTGTCCTGCGCAACATGATGATTGCCGACCGCATCGTCAGCCTCGGCTTGCTGGCCGCCGGCTTGAGCCATCACATTCGCAATTCGATGGTGGCCGTAAAAACCTTCCTGGAACTGGCACCCATGAAGCTGGCCGAGGAAGTGGGCACCGATAAAAACCTGCGGGACCCGGATTTTTGGCGCGAATACCATCATAATGTTCAAGGCCAGATTGAAAAAATCAATGGCTTGCTGGGCGACTTGCGGACGGCCTCGGAAAACAGTTCCAGCCATCCTTTTGCGGACCAGGCACAGCTTAAACCCACGGTAACCCGCTGCATTGACCAGTTAAATGAGGCTTTAACCGCCCGGCGCATCGAAGTAATCAATGACATTCCCGATTCCTTGCCCGCGATGCACGTGGACAAACCCAAATTTGACCGGCTCTTTGACCTTTTGTTGCGGGATGAACTTGCCATGCTGCCCGCCGGCAGCCGGATTACCTTTACGGCTGAATTGCGGGATCCGGAAGTGGTGATCATGCTCACCGATAACGGACCCGCCCTCCCGCAAGAAGCGTTGCGGGTGGTTTTGGACCCGTTTGTAGTCACCCACGGCACGCCCTCCGAATATGGCATCAACCTGATGGCCTGCTTCTTTATCGTGCATCATCACGGCGGACGCATCGAGGCCCAAAACCTGCCCGGTGGCGGCAATCAGTTCAAGCTCTACCTGCCGTTGCAACCCGAACGCGTTGTGGTGCCGGCCGAAGAAACGGATTTTCTTAAAAAAGCGATGTTGAACGAGAATCTCTGGGAGAAACTTCTGGCCACCGGATAATTTTGGTTAAAAAAAAACAATCTGAGGTTATAGGATTCGATTGACCTTGCGGGTAACTTCGTGGAAGATAATTTTTGGTGATAGCGCCCGCTTTAAATGATCTATCGATGGTATGAAAACCATTCTGGTATTATCATCTCATCCTGACTTTGCCGAAACCATCCGTGCCAGCCTAAATTCTGAGCAATACCGGGTGGTGCACCGGCATACTGTCGATGAAGGTGAGCCATTGCTGGTGCACGGACTTATCGGCGCTTGTATTTTGGATGCCGATCTCATGGGCGTGGAATGTGTCTGGGTGATTGAACGGCTCCGCCGCCGGGATTCCCGCACGCCGATTATTGCCTATACCGAGGTATCCCAGTCGGACTGGGAAGAAGAAGCTTTTCTTCGCGGGGTCACCCACATATTGACCAAACCCGTCCGGCCGCGGCTCTTTAACTCCCTGTTGGAACGTTTGTGGAGCCAGGCGCCCGCTCCGCCCATCGCACCGCCGGTTCCCGCCGGCAATACCGCCATTTTTTCCCGTGCCACGGCCGACCCCAGTGCCGCCGCCCGCTTCGTTAATGCCTCCCAAACGTTGAACGTGCTCCGTGATTTTTCGTCCATCATGACGCATTCACTCGACGCCGAGGCCATGCTGAAGCAGTTTTTGCAGTTCCTCCGCGAAATATTGAGCATCAACCGCGCGGCCATCTTTTTGAACCGGCCTTGCACGCCGTTGGCCGAAGTGATGTCGCCCGACGACACCCGCCGCCTGCGCGCCGCCGCCGCCATCGGGCTCTCCTCCGGTCTGCTCCAGCATTTTGAGTTGTCACTGGATTCCGGCATTGGCGCCCAGGTGAACAAGCTGGGCCGCATTTTGCGCCGTGACAGCGATGAAGCGCGGATGGATGGCGAAGTCCAAAAGGAATTTGACCTGTTGGGTGCCCAGGTCGCGGTGCCGATTCCTGACCGGGAATCCATTATCGGTTTGGCGGTCTTTGACGGGCGGGTCACCGGTGAACCACTGGTGAACGTGGAACTGGAAATGATTTTCCACCTGCTCGAACAAGTCGGGCTGGCGCTCCGCAACATCTGGCTGCACGACCAACTGGCCGGCAACCACGAGATGATGACCGATGTGCTGCGGGAATTGAGCAGTGCCTGCATCGTGTTTGGCCGCGACCTCAAGGTGTTGCATGCCAACAAGGCCGCCCGCCGTCATTTTGGCCGTAAAAATGAGCGTACCGGCGGACTGGAGTTTAGCGACCTGCCGCAGGTCCTTGGCGCGAAGGTGTATCAGGTCTTGAAAACCGGCGCGGCACTGGAGCCGTTCCGTTACGAACCTGAAAATGCGCCCGGCACGACTTACAACGTAACCGTGGTGCCGTTTCAACGCGGCAAAGTGGCCCTGCCCAGCTCGGTATTGCTGACCGCCGACGACCTTTCACAGAGCGAGCAATTGCGCAAATTGGAAGTGGAAGCAGCCAATCTGCGCCTGGTCCGCACGATGGCCGACCGGCTTGCCCACGAAATTGGCAACGCCATGGTGCCGCTCTCAACCCACCAGCAATTGCTGGCGGAAAAATTCAAGGACGCAGAATTCCGGGAATCGCTGGACCAAGCGCTGGCCGGCGGCGTGAAACGCGTTTCCCGTTTGCTCAACCAAATGCGCTTCCTGGCCCGTGAAGGCCAGATTCAGACTGACGTTTTTGCCGTCGAAAAACTAATCGAAGACGCCTATCAGGATGCCACCCAGCAGCAATCCATCGAAGGCGCCCAGCTTAAATTTGAAAACAACGGCAAGCCGCTCGTTGTCTCCGGCGACCGGGCTGCGCTGAAACATGCCCTCTCGGAAATTTTGTTGAATGCGCTTCAGGCCAACCCCAAAAGCCCGCAAATCGGGGTAAAGCTGGAGTCGGTCGGCGGCGGGAATAATTGCGCGGTAACGATTGAAGTGCAGGATACCGGCGGCGGGTTTAGCCCGGAAGCCGCCCGCAAGGTTCCCTCGCCATTTTATACCACGCGCAATGTCGGTCTTGGTTTGGGGCTGGCCGTCAGCCAAAAAATCATTGAAACCCATCACGGTAAATTGGAGATCATCCCGTCGCCCTCGGGCGTTGTCCGCATTTCCTTGCCGGCGGAATCCGCGCTAACGATTGGCGCCTGAAATTCCACCTTCGCCCGCGCTTTTACAGCAGCTTAAAAAACAAAACCCGCCAGATGTCTGGCGGGTTTGTTCGTTAAATAGCTGACTGCTGGACTAGACGCCGTTGTCGCCGATGGCTTCCACGGGGCAGGCTTCCTTGGCTTCCTTGCAACGGGATTCTTCTTCAGGTGAAGCGGGTTGCTTGTAAACAAAGGAATAACCGCCATCCTCATTGCGTTTGAAATTGTCAGGGGCGGTTTCGCGGCACAAGTCACAGTCGATGCACTGGTTGTCCACGTAGTATTTACCGGCGATGTTTTCGGGATATTTATTCGCTACGTCAGCCATAAAATTAATTGGTTATAATTGAACCCGGAATATGTCTGCCAGCGGGGGTTTTGGCAAGCTGATTTTCCGGGCAGTAAACGATAAAATGCTTTTTAATTGCCCCCAGTAGAATTATTTTTAGCGCTATGCAAAGAGGAACTCTGCGGCGTACAAAAATCGTTTCCACCCTTGGCCCGGCCACGGATTCTGCTGAAATGATTGGCAAACTGGTGGACGCAGGCGTCAATGTTTTCCGCCTGAACATGTCCCATGCGCCGCACGACTGGATTCGCCGCGTGGTTAAGGACATCCGCGCCGCCGCCACCGCCCGCAAGCAATTTGTCGGCATCATGATGGATACGCAGGGCCCGGCCATCCGCACCGGCGATATTGGCGTGCCGCTGAACCTGGTTCCCGGCCAGAAATTCACCCTGACCGTTCGCGGCGAACAGGATTTGGAACAATGTTCCGTGGACGTCAACTACGAGAACTTTGTCAACGACATCAGCGTCGGCGATGTGGTGCTCATTGATAACGGCACCATTGAAATGAAGGTGCTCGCCAAAACCGGCAACAAGGTCGAGTGCGAAGTCCTCACCGCTGGCACGCTCGGCAGCCGGCGGCATATCAATCTGCCCGGCGTCAAAGTCAGCCTGCCTGCCCTGACGTCCAAAGACATCAAGGACGTGAAGCTGGGCCTGGAGATTGGCGTGGACTTCATTGCACTTTCTTTCGTCCGCGAAGCGCGCGACCTGTTGCAGCTCCGGGAACTGTTCGAGGACGGCAAGCCGCACCCGTTTGTCATCGCCAAAATCGAAGATCAGGAAGCGATTAAAAATCTTGATGCCATTGTGCAGGAAGCCGACGGCATCATGGTGGCGCGCGGCGATTTGGGCATTGAAATCCCGTACGAAGAACTGCCCATTGTCCAACGCCGGATTGTTAAAACCTGCCTGCGCATGGGCCGTCCCGTCATTGTGGCCACGCACATGCTTGAAAGCATGATTAACTCCCCCATGCCGACACGCGCCGAGGTAACCGACGTCTCCAACGCCATTTTTGAAGAGACCGACGCCATCATGTTGAGCGGGGAAACCACCGTGGGCAAATATCCGCTGAAATGCATCGAGGTTTTTGACCGTATTGCCAAACGGATTGAGCGCAGCGGCAGCGCGCTGTTTCATGATGCGGCGGAGCTGACTTCGGCCCGGCAAAAGCTGGTTAAAAGCGCCGTGGTCATGGCCAATGAACTGAAAGCGTCGGCGATTCTAACCTTCACCCGGCACGGCCACATGGCTTCGTATGCCGCCTGGATGCGCCCGCGTTATTCTCCGGTGTATGCCTTGTGCGATAACGAGAAGACCGCGAATGAACTGACCCTGAGCTGGGGTGTAACGCCGTTCATCATGGAATTCGATTTTATCGAACCGCAAAACACCATCGAAACTGCCCTCAAAGATTTGACGGAACAAGGCCGCCTGCGCAAAGGCGAAACGGTGGTGATTATCGGCGCCATCTCGGTCGGCACGGAAATCGTGGACGCCGTCCAGATGCGAACCATTTAGGGCGGTCACGTGGTTGCGATGTGAGATTGGCTGTGCAGTCCGGTCGAGATTTCACCCCTTGACGTCTTTTAAAACGGGGCGGAGGTTGCATCATGAAAATGACAACCATGATGATGACCGTGGTCTGCGGCCTGGCCATGCAGGCCATGGCGGCGGCACCGGCAAACAACTCACCGGTAGCTGCCGAATTATCCAAGAATACCACGCAACGAATTAATCACTTCCAATCGCCCAAAGCGCCGGCCAGCTACAAACTTGAACGCGTCGGCGGAATTAGTTCACGTCCCTGGGCGCGAACTGCGAGTTGGTCGCCGGGGCCATCACAATTCGTGGGTGATCGTGAACGGTTTCACGATGTGCAGTTTAGCCTCTTTTCGCTGGGCTCGAAGTCAGATTAAACAGATTGAGAGCGAACTAAGAATGCCGTAGCCATCCGGAGCCGGTCCATCCGGCCGGATGGCTTTTAATCTACTTCCCCTGGATCGCCAGCACAGTGACTTGCGCGCCAGCCAGTCCCTCACTCTGCGCCTTGATGGTGATTGAACCGCCCGCGCTTTTCTTGGCGCGGACGATGGCCAGTGCCAGACCGTTATAGGCAGGGCGTTCGTGGCTTTGAAAGGGAACAAATGACGCAGCGTTACCATTATCCGTGGCGATGATTTCTCCCGGACCTGTCACGGTAAATTGAATCAGTGGATGCGACAATGGCACGAGCAAGCCTGCTCGATCAACCACCCGAACGGTGAGGTAACATAAATCGCCATCGTTCTTGAGCTTTGTGTGATCCGCAGAAAGCATTAGCTTGGCGGCGTCGCCCGCAGTTTTCACCACATCGGTAGCCCAGGCTTTTCCGTTCTTATAGGCGATAACTTTTAGTTCGCCAGGTTCATATTTTACATCGTTCCAACGCAGGCGATATTCGTATTCCCCTTTGGTTTTGCGGCCAAGTGATTTTCCATTTAGGAAAAGCTCGGCTTCGTTGCCAGCGGTGTAAACAAAGACCGGCGTGGTTTTGCCTTCGCGGCCCGGCCAGTTCCAATGCGGGAGAATATGCGCCATCGGGAAATCCGGCCGCCACCGGGCCTGATATAGATAAAAACGGTCCTTGGGAAACCCAGCCAGGTCTACGATGCCGAAGTAACTGCTGCGCGAGGGCGGACGCTGCTGCTGGATGCGCGCAAGTTCCACCGCCTGTTCCGCCTGCTCCTGTTTGTTGCCGTGAAGGTTCAACAAGATGGTGGCATCGCTGTTAAAGGGCGTGGGCTCGCCGAGATAATCAAAGCCGGTCCAGACGAATTCACCGGCAATGCCGGGGTACTTGTCGAGCGCGGTAAATTCCTGGTCTGGCAGCCCGCCCCAGCCCGGTTGCTGCAAGTCATAGGAGGATACCTGCCAGGAAGTATGCGGCTCGCCATGAAAAAAATATTCGCCGCGGGAACTAATGGTGGAGGCCGATTCACTGGAAAAACCCGCAAGTTTTTCATGGCCGGGCTTCGAGAGAAATTCACCGTAAAAATCGGGTCCGCCATAAGTACCGGCGGCGTAGTTCATGCCATGAACATCCACCTGCAGCTCCGTGCCGTTCATGGCGCTTTTGGCCGGCCAGGAAGCGCCAAAGGTGGCCGGCCGGGTGGTGTCGTATTGATGAATAATATCGGTTAACTCACGGGTAATTCCGAGTTCTGGATGGTACTGCTCAGGAACCTCATTACCCGTGCTCCACATAATGATGCTCGGATGATTGCGGAAATGCTGGACCATGGCCGCCAAGTCCCTGGCATGCCACTCTGGGAAGAGCCGGCTGTAATCAGCCTCAACTTTCCCCTCTTTCCAACAGTCAAAGGCCTCGCACATCACCAGGAATCCCAGTTTGTCCGCCAGTTCGAGAAATTCCGACGCCGGTGGATTGTGTGACGTGCGCAGCGCGTTGCAGCCCATCTCCTTTAGGATCCGCAATTCACGCTCCATTGCCCGTGTGTTAAAGGCCATGCCCAATGCCCCGAGATCACTATGGTTGCAGGTTCCCTGAATCTGCACCCGCTGGCCATTCAAATGAAACCCATCCGCATGGGTAAATTCAATTGTGCGAAACCCAAACGGCTGGTCATAGACATCCACCACTTTGCCGGCGATGCTGACACTGGTGCGCGCCAAATAACGGTGCGGTGCGGCAAGCTCCCATAACTTCGGCCTGGCTACGACCGAGGCCAACGCCACCTGACCAGTGGCATCGGCGGCGATTTCCGCCTCAACAGACGGCAGCTCTGCTACTTTCCTGCCCGCCACATCATCTGCCCCCAATTCAAATATGGCTGCCGTTACGGAAACTTTGGCTGCGTTACCAGCTTGATTGTTTACGGAAACCGCGACATTCACTTCACCGCTGGTGGCGGAAATTTTAGGTGTGGTTACGAATACGCCCCATTGGGCGATATGAACCGGCTGGGTTTTTACGAGCCACACATTGCGGTAAATGCCGGCCCCCGGATACCAGCGCGAACCCCATTTCTCCGTATCCAACCGCACCGCCAATACATTTTCCGCGCCGTACTTGATTTTGTCCGTCAGTTCCAGTTCAAATCCCTGATAGCCGTATGGCCAGCCGCCGATGTATTCGCCGTTAAGCCAGACCTGCGCATTGGCCATGGCCCCATCAAAATCGATGAAAATGTGTTTACCCTGGTCGGCGGCAGAAACCATAAAATGTTTCCGGTACCAGCCAATGCCCTGCCACGGCAATTTGCCGGTGTTACCGGGTAAATCATAACGGAAAGGCCCTTCAATTCCCCAGTCATGCGGCACATCCAGCGTCCGCCAGCCAGAGTCATCAAATGCAGGCGCTTGCGGCGAACCGGGTTGTTTCACGAGCCGATTTTGAATCGGTTTGCCGTCAGCATCGGTTAGGGTAATTTCACGAATACTCGCCCAATGTCCGGCCGGGAGGCCGGTAACCCGCACACGAATGAACCGGGCCTTGCATGGCAGCGTTCTCCAATCAGTTTGTTCGGCGCTTCCTTCTATGACATAACTATAACCGGGTTGATTGGTCTCCCATATCACTTCGGCGTGTCCTACGGATTGTTCCCCGCCCAAATCCAACATCAACCACTGGTTTGGCGCGGCACTGGCGGCACACCAACGGGTGTTGGGGTCGCCATCCATTGCCAAGCCGGCCAGATTGCCCTTGTCGGTTTCCTCACTTGAGGCAGTAAGATTGAAAAGATGGCTGACGCTCCCGGGTTCGGGCCGGCGCGAACCATCCGCCTGCAAATCAAAACGGGCAAAGCGCCAATCGGAATCAAAAGAGGTTCGTTCCCGTGGTGCCTGGGCCTGCGCGGCGATGGTGTTCAAAACCACCACCAATAGCACCACGAACCTGATCCAAAAATGTTTCATGCTCGTTTAATAATTCCATGTTTCATGATGAAGCGGTTTCCTTCCGGGCGCTGATCAAGCGGCGGACTTGCGCGGCCTTGAGCCAACGATTGGATTAACTGGATCAGTTCAGCGATTACTCCACGCACTACCGCCATTATTTCTCCACGTGGTCAAGCACTGTTATATTGCGAATCTTGCCAACGAATGAATTTCCAGTCCGGCTGCCCAACACCGCGAGCGGGCAAACCATCTGGTCATTATGCTGGCCAACCAATTGGCCGTTGACATAGAGCGAGGTATGGCCGCGTTCACCAACCACCTTCAAAGTCACCCATTGGTTCAATGGCAATTGTTCCCCATAAATATGGCTGACGTCGTTTACCAGGTTGCTGGCCGCCGGGCTCACGTAAACGTGACTGACTTGCGCGACTTTCATGGCGCTGGCCGGGTCAACACCCGCTGAACCAGCGGCACGCACCAATCCCAAACCGTGCTGTTTGACTTTCGTTTTAGTCACCTTCCCGTTGGCATCCTTGGATTGGGCCTCTTCTTCGCGTTCATAATCCGAACAGACCTCCACCAATTCCGAAGACAGCATTCCCCCGCGCGTGCCGGTCTCGGCGGTCTTGTATACTTCCATGGTCAGGGTCCATGGCCATTCCAGGTTGGCGCGCGGCTGATGGGCCAGGGGCAGTTCGATAAAATCGTTGGTGGTGTCGAGCTTGATTTCACGCGGCAAACTCAGCACCACTCCGTTTTGGTCTCCGGCAATCCGGTCGAACACGGTTACGTTTGGCACCGGCAACGTGGTCGCAGCTCGCGTTTGAAATTCACTGTAATCCTTTGAACCTTTGGTGCCCCACAGTTTTTCGGCAAAGGCCTGCAAATTGGGAAGCGTAAGGATGGCAATTTCAGTCATATCGTAGCCGGTAGGTCCCTGATCGTTCCAGACATGCAGTTTGCCGCCGAGCAAGTGCGGGTCATTGGGCGAAGGATTTTTTGACGCGTCGCCACTTATTTTCCATGGTTCCCAATTATTATAGATGCCGGGAGTGTTCACGCCATAATAGTGCGCTCCGGGCACAATATAGGTTTGGCCGTCACTGGAATTGATGACATTGTGCCCCTGTTCAATCAAGGTCTTGGCGTCGTGAGTCACCCACATGTCAATCGTCACGCTCGGGTCTGGCAACGTGGTGCCCGGCATGGACTCGTAGCCGGACCAGATACGGCAGTTTTTACCTTTGGCGCGAATGTGCGCGTTCATCGTGTTAATGAATTGCCGGAAGGCTTCACCAAACTTTTCCTTTTCCTCGGCCGACATCCTGCCCAGGTTGAATTCATCGGTGCCGATATGAAAATCGGGCGCGTCGAAAATGGGAATCATTTCATCCAGCAATTTCTCCAACCGCTCAACCGTTTGGGGATTGGTCACGTCGAGATAAGACTTGGAAAGCTTTGGATTCTGTAAGTCAGGCCAGTAATCGGTAAACACCCGCGCATGACCCGGCATGTCAATTTCCGGCGTTATGGTAATTCCCAAGCCATGGGCCATGTCCTGCAATTCGCGTAACTCTTGTTTGGTATAGAATAAATCCTTGGAAGCGAGGCCGGGAAAAGTATCGCATTGCACACGAAAACCGGTGTACTTGCCGCCAAAGGCTTCGTCACTCAAATGCAGGTGCAACTCGTTCATTTTGTACCAGGACATGATGCGGAGATAATCCTTGAGCACGGACAACGGAAACGGCTTGCGGCCCACGTCCAGCATCAACATCCGGTGCTGATATTGCGGCCAATCCAGAATGGTGCCTTGCGGCAGCGCAAGGTTCGTTTTGTCCTGCGCCATCAGTTGCAACAACGTCCGGGTACCATTGAAAATTCCCGCCGCCGTACTGGCCATCACCCGCACGCCCTCGCCGATTTCAATACGATACCCCTCCGGAGCAAAATGATTGGTGCCGGCCTCCAGTGTCAGGAAAATGGCATTGTTCTGCGCCTGGCCGTTATCGACGGAAAAATTTCCACACCCAAGCGCGGCAAGTTCACTTTTAAAATCCGTCGCCACGCCATTTAACTCCTTGGCGTAGTGTTCATCCAAAATAATCCTGGCACCTTTTAGTGTCGTGCTGCCCGCCTGCGGACTCCACGACTGGACGGCGGGCACCACATTTAATTGGGCATGGGCAATCAATGCACCGAGCAAGGGCAGACATATTAATAAATTGCGGATATTTAGCATAATTTGACCAAGGATATGGAACCTTTAACAAATTTAAATTGTGTTTAGCAATACCTTAATCGGATTATGCATGCTTATTCCCTAATTGACTCAACATTTTTGCCTAGGGGTAAACCAGCCGGTAGAAAACAACCGGCCGGGATGGATCGATGAGAATATTCGTTGAAGTTAACTGATCAGAACCTGGAATTGTTATCCAGTTAGTGCCTAATCCGCCATTCAATGCATTGGTTTGCCATTGCAAATGCCAGCCCAAATGATCTGCGGGCCAGGTTAACGCCAAGGTCGCGCCCGAAACGGTGAAAGCAAGGTTGGTAGGGGTTGTGTTCACGCTGCTGGCCACTGACAGCACGCCGTTGGCGGGCAGCCAAGCCCAGCGCATGCCGGTGGGAAGCGGCGGCAGGTTCGTTGCCGTAAAATTACCGCTGAAATTGCCCGCGCTAAAGAGCGTAAAACTATCGCCCAGAGCGAGCGCGTTGGTGCCAATATTTGTCACCGTCAAAGCACCGCCATAGGCCAGGGCGTGACCATTCACAATTAATTTATCCGCAATCGGTGCAACCCCTTTACCGATTTGTATAATTGTTGTACCGGATAAAACCGGTGTGGCATTCAAAGTTAAAGTCCCAATGCCAACCGCACCAGGCGACAGCATCCCGCCATTTTGAACCGTTACCATCCCGCCAACCGTCCCCATCCCGCCGAGCATGGCGTTATTGCTAATGGTCACTGTATTTGTTCCCAGCGCTCCATTCACCAGCAACACGCCGTTGTTGATCGTTGTAGGACCACTGTACGTTTGCGAATTTGTCACTGTCACCGTGCCTGCGCCGGACTTGCTTAAACCACCTGTGCCGGTAATGACCTTATTAAAAGTCCAGCCGTCACCGTCCAAGTCCAGCAGTCCGGGTGAAGTAACAGTTACTGAACTGGCCCAGGCCGTGCAGTTGGATAAAGAAAGGATGCCATTGGTAATGGCCGTTGCATTGGCGTAGTTAAGACTGGCTCCCGCAAAAGTTTGCTTCCCGATGCCTCCCAGGGTCAATGTGCCAGTCATGTTCTCAATGGTCCCGGAATAAACGCGTTTTCCATTATTGTCAGGATTGTTCGCTTTAATGCCGAGGGTATATGTCGCCAGATTCTTGTACATCCGGCCAGACCCGGCCAGACCATCAATCACCTCGTTTACCGAATAATTAAAGTTATTCCAACTCACGGCTGCGCCGGTGTCGATTGTCAGCAAGCTGGCATCCGGCAGGAAAGCGTTGTTTGCCGCCACAAAACCTTGCAGACGCAATTCACCATCATATACGTGCACATTCCCAAGAAAGTCACTGGCCTGGGTCGTATCCATCTCCCAGTAGAAATTGTTGCTGCCAGACCGGTGAAAGATCAAGGTGTCCTGGCCTGAACCCGCTCCTGGACCCGTGATTTTATTTTGGAAGGATAGTCCCTCTTGGGTGTTGTTGTTGTAACGAATGACCTGCAACGGGCTGTTGAGCAGCGTATTTGTGATTGCCGGTGCCCAGCCGGCAACGTAAACGGCTGCATTCGTCACATTGGCGGCCACTGTCAACGACCCGATGGTTGGCGCAAGATTATTTCCAAAGTCGAGACTCGGACTGGCGGACCCGGTGTTGGTATCGCCCAGCGTAATGCTCACATTTGCCGGCAAGGCAGAGGCCATGCCATAGGCCAGCTTACCCTGGGAAATGGTGACCGGCCCGCTGATGGTGCCGGGTGCATTCAAGGTCAAGGAGCCAGAACCTGATTTCACCAAAGCCGAGCCAACACCTGATAACGCTGAAGTTTCCGTCACGTTATTGCTGGTCGTATCGAGTGTGGCCGTAATGCCGTTGGCCATCGATAAGGGCAATCCGCTGGTATTATTCCCAATCCACCTTAACTTTGAATTTCCCGCCAAGGTGACCGCGCCACTGCCTAATCCCCCACTCACAAACGTCACCGTGCCATTGCTAATCACCGTGCCTCCGCTGTAGCTGTTTGCACTCGCCAGCGTCAATGCACCCGCGCCATTTTTAATCAAGCTGCCTGAACCGCTGATACTGCCAGCGCCAGAAATCGTATAATTGTTAGTGGCAGTCACCACCATGCTTCCGGGCAAAACATTGGCGGCAAGATTCACTGTGAAATTTGTCGCTGTGTCATCGAAATTCACCGTGTCACCGTTGTAAAAACTGTCAGGCGCGTTGCTGGCAAGATTGCTCCAGACTTTCAGGCCGCTGTTATCCCAGTTATTGGCTGGCACACCCACCCATAGTAAATTCATTGGCGTGTAGTTTGTGACCACCAATTGTATCGCCGAGCCGGTGTCCACCAAATAGCCGCTGGCACGGCCAGGCAACGCGCCAAGCACCAAATTACCGCTCCCGCCGCGCGCTCCATTGTAACTCAGCACTGTATTCGTGCCTGGCACGGTCAGTGGCAACGCACCCATGACATTCACGGTTACCGTGCCATTGACAATAAATCCGCCGACGCCCGTTACCGTAAATTTTCCAGCGATAGTCGAGCCATTCCCGCTTACGTTCAGTGTGGTACTGTCCGAAACAGTCTGGCCGAACGTCAAACCGCCGAGCGAGAATGCCGCACTGTTAGCATCGGCCATCGTGGCATTATTCATCACAGTCACCACGCCCGGAATGGCACCGCTGCCGTTCAGCGTGCCTGCGTTCACCGATACTGGCCCTGTAAAATTGTTTGTGCCGAGCAACGTCAAGGTGCCGGAGCCGTACTTGGCCAAGCCATAGCCGCCGGAGATGGTTCCGCCCACAGTGAGCAGGCCAGCGTTGACCGTGATTCCCCGATCGGATCCAAGTGTGACGCTCCCTGTTCCAAGGTTCAGATTATGCATGCTCCCGACATAGGTGAAATCCGCATTCCAATTTTGGGCGTTGTTGCTGGCCAATGTAATATCACCGGCGCTCGTGTTATCCAACGCGCTGACGCCTGCAATCGTTAGCACGCCGCCACCAATGGCATTTGGATTATTTAAGTTAAGCTGCCCGCCCAGCAGGGTGGTTCCGCCGCTGTAAGTATTCGCACTATTAAATGTCTGGGTACCGCTGCCAGCCTTGGCAATGGCCAGCGTGCCGCTGCCATCCGATAAAACACCACTAAAATTGCCGTTACCCCCGCTGGCACCGATGGTGAAAGTCGAATTCAAACCAACCGATGGACTGACACTGCCCGCGCCATTTAAACCATCAATGCTCTCGGGTAATCCTCCCGTACTGAAGTTCAAGCTGGCGCCACTGTCAATTGTCACACTGGCCGTGTCGGGTATGACCAGATTCGTCCCGCCGATTTCCTGCAGCCGCCAATTGCCGGAAACAATATGCACGTTGCCGGCAAAATCATTCGTGATGTTGTTTGCCTGCCAGTAAGCCTGCGCGCCGCCGGCATTCATCAAAATCAAGCTGTCGTTGCCCGCCCCTGCACCGTTGCCGGTAATTTTACCGCCGGATGTCTGAATGCCCAACCAGTTGCCACCCATATTGGCTTTGGAAATGGTAAGCTCATTGTTCAGCACGATGTTGCTGAACGTAAGAAATATATCGCCCGCAGGCGTCGCGTACACCAGGGCGTTGGTAGTGCCGCTGCTGACCGTGAGCGAGTCCATGGTTGCGGCTTGGTTCACGCCCAGCACCGGACTGTTGGTGCCGGTGTTGGCATCGCCAAGAATAATGTCTGCGGACAGCGGCAATACGCTGCTGTTGTTGAGTGTTAATGTGCCTTGTGAAATGATAGTGCTGCCGCTATAGGTGTTCGCCCCGCTGAACGTTTGATTCCCCACTCCCGTCTTGAGCAAACCAAACCCGCCGGAAATACTGCCTGAGAAATTTCCGCTGGCGCCATTCTTGCCCACCGTCAGTCCGATATTGTTCAGCGCATTTTGGTTGTTCATTGATAGGTTACCCGCGCCATTCAACGCGCCACACGTTTCACCGCCCCACACCAGCGTCCACGTTGCACCCCAATTCACGGTCACGCTGTTATTAGTGAACCCGAGATTTTGGTTGGCTGCGGTCTGGGCAGTATAGGTGCGGTTTTGGGTGCTGACCGTGCCTTTAATCACCACGTCGCCGCTAAAATTATTGGCCGGCACCACCGAATCATAAAAGCTGGTGCGAAGCGCCTTGGCCGTGCCATCAAGAATCAGAGCCGTATTACCGACCGCGACACCATTGCCCGTAATATGATAATTGATGTCTTGTGCCGTGCTGTGTGACGTACCCGTACTGGTGGCCAGAATGGTCAATGGCTGGTTGCCAAGCAGGTTTAAATTGCTGACGGTCAATTCACTCGCATTGGCCCCGAGTGCCGAGCCAGCATTAAGAATAATTTGTGGACTCGCGTTGCTGCCATTCACATTAATGGCGGCCAAGGTAACTGCACTGGCGACGGCGGAATCCACCTTGAGCCCGGCAACGCAGCCTCCGCTGTTCGTATCGCCCAGCGTCAAAACGGTTGAAGTGACGCCCAAGGCCCCGGCTTGATTGGCTGAAAGCGTTCCCTGGCTGACGACCTTGGAGCCAGTGAAGCTATTGGCCACGCCCAAGGTAACCGTTCCCATTCCAGTTTTGGTCAAGCCGGCAGAACCCGCCACGGTAGAATTAATTACCGCGTTGGCTCCCGAGTCAACGTACACGGATGGCGCAGAACCATTGAAGGTAATCGTATTGCTTTGCAAAATATAGCCGTCCGTACGGAAAGCCAGCCCGTTGACCATCACACTACTATTGGTTACTGAGACTGTTCCCGCCGTGCCGCCAAACAATGCCCAATTGGTAGTGCCGGTGCCGGGCCAAACATGCGTGCCGTCATCCCAGGTGAATAACGACGTGTTCCAATTACCGCTGCCACCGGTACCGGCGGATGCACCATTGGCATCCCAGTTATAGTGTGGCTGGGTCATTGGAATAATCGTCACTAAAGACGATGACTGCGTGCCCAACATGTCGGAAACGGTATAATGGAAAGTGTCATTGCCCGCAAAAATACCCGGTGGAGTATAAGACAACTGGTTGTTCGTTAATGTCACGATCCCACCATTCACTGTCATTGTGTCAAAATTAGTAACCGTCAATGGGTCGGCCCCGGTATTGGCGGCGACATCGATCAGCACCGGCGTGCGTGCAGCCAGTTGTTCGCTGGTCAGCATGATGGTGAACGGTTGCGCCGTTAGAATTTGGGGCACTACGATCACCGTCACCGCATTGGTATCATGGCTGACTTGCTTCACAGTCATGCCGGTCGTGGTATCCACAAATGTTCCGCCGTCGGACAAATACCCAACGAAAGCCGTGTTGCCGCCGGCATTATTGTAGCGATGAATGCTGACGCCGTTGTTGTAGCCATTATTCACATCAAAACCGATGGGTTGTTTGTAAGATAAAAAGTAGGGCCAGCCGTTTGGCGGGGAACTGGAATTAAGTTTTAGGACCTGTGGATGCGGCATCGTCGCCGGGACATCTTCAATCCGGCTGATTTGGTAGATGCCTGCATTCGTCACGGTTTGCGGAGTGACCCAGCCCAGTTGCACTTTATGCGGTCCATTGTTGTGCCGCCAGTCATAGGCACCGCCCATGAAATCCGAGCTGTCGCCGTATTCATCCCAGGCATTGGTATTTCCCCATTGCGTAGAGGCGTGGTTGAACCCGAGGTTATGGCCGAGTTCGTGGCAAATCGTTCCGCCATCCGTGTAAAAATCGCACGACCAGTTGCCCCCCACGGCCGCCAACCCGGCCCAACCGCCCGCGCCGGAAACGATATATACTTTATGGGTATAATTTCCCGGCGTATAACCTTGGGCCGTCGCCGCCGCATCGCCCTGGCTCATCCAGCCGCCCAAATCATAGTTGCCGGAGGTATCGGAAATCGGGCAAATCGTCACATCACCAACAAACCCAATGGCTCCAAAGGAGTTCTCCAAATAAGCCTGGTTAACGCTGTTGCCGGTGACGGAAAAAAACTCGTTGCTGAACGTGATAATATCATTGGTGGCGTAGTGGTTGGTAGCGTAATCCGAATACACCAACAGTTCCACCAGCGCTTTATGAATAACGGTGTTCGCATTGGTACCGCCACCATACAAAACGTTCGGCTTGAAGGTTACCGTCGTATCGTTGGTGGCAGTTGTCGCGGCCAGCACTTCCAATCCGTCACTGGCGAGCTGGGTTTGTTTGGGCACATTAAAAACAGCTTTATCCGCGTGGCCATGAACCCGCACGTGTTCGCCCGTCACATGCTCATATCCTGGCTGCGCTTCAAAATGCAGCCGGTGGCGTTTACCGGTTTGATCTTCGATCAAATTATACCAGCGTTCGTCCTTGGAAGGGTCCAAGTAACAAACCTGAACGACTTCCAAAGTGCCTGTCAAAACATTCGTATCAGTAGCAGGCAACGAGCTGGCAGCCCGAACTGGTTGGAGTAGAATTAAAAGGGCACCAAGCCCAAGGAGAAATATGAAGCGCGCCGGAATTTGCATGTTGTGGGGAACAGGCATCTATTTGTTTTGGTTAATACAAGGACATGACAGCTTTGAGCTATCGCGAAATATTTAACCGGATTTTATGTCAGTGGATGCCTGCGTTTTATTTTCATTTCCCAACCGCCGGTTATATTTCCATAGCCGGAATGAATTTATTCAGAGCAAGGCAATGGGACATTTAGTTGGGCCAGTTGGGATACCAGATAAAGTTCATCAGCGTTTGAAGTTTGACCAGTTCCACATGGCCATCATAAAACGCGATATCGATGGCACCTACTTGTGGTATGCCAGTAATGTTATGCGGCGATTGTTTGGGCGCAAAGGAACCGTGCCGGCCCACTTCATAACGGTTGATACCAGACGGCGCTGGATTAGCTTGTTGATAAAGGTCCGTTGCGTGGCTGTCACCCGGCGCTGGCCAGGTGTCCACCCACATGCCGTCACCGAATACCGGGGTCTGGCTGGGATAAGTTATCCCACTGGGAGTCTTGAAGGGACGACCCGTTGGGTCATAATCTGCGTATAAGTGGCCGTTTAATGTGTAACCACCATAAAAAGTCCCGTACCCCCATGCTTTATCGGCAGCACCATAACCGCCGGTCACATTATTGGTGTCAGACAAAGGGCATAAACGCACCCCGTTGACCTGCATCTGGACAGGCATTGCTTCAGTCATCCACAAACCATTGCCATTGTTGTAGCCGTAGAGGGATTTGTTGTCGTCAAAGTAAATCAAAGTGGCCAGCAGCATTTGCTTTTCGTTATTAACGCAAACCACGCGGGCAGCCTTTAATTTTGCCTTGGCCAGCGCAGGCAATAACATTGCGGCCAGAATGGCAATGATGGCAATGACGACCAAAAGTTCAATTAACGTGAAAGCACGAAAATGTTGTTTTATTTTGCGCATTTGCATATTTTGCACCAATGAAATCTGGTTGTTGGCTCGCAGATAGAAACCTATCTTCATTTTTAGCAACGGTATGAGTACAACACAGTTGCCGGGGTTTTCATATACTCCAATCGGGTTATTAACCGGATTGCATTATAATCTCTCTAGATAATCACGTATGCCGGTGTGCATATGAAGATACTAAACCGTGCTCCAGCCCGCCTGGTTACCGTATCAGGTCTTGCCCTGATAAGCCAATACCCGCCACATTGTTGTATACACCGGTCCAATCCATGTTATAAACATTGACCCCATTTTTTTGATAACACCAGTTTAGATTCTGGTAATTATCGAACTGAGAATGTCCATCTGTAAAAAGCAATGACATACCCTTTGTGCCGTGGCCATAGGTAAGCGTGCCAAGCGTCTGGTCATATCTTAACCCCTGCGCAGCACTGGCGGCACACATGTCGATGGACTTTTGCGCCGCATAATGAACTTCGGAGATTTTACGCGGTTTAATGGTAGAAACGCTGTCATCACAATAAAATTGAGCCCAATAATAGTATGAGTTGGGAAACAACATCTGGCTGGAAGAAATTCCCAAGGCGGTATTATAGCCGCCCGCCTTGTCCGCCGGGCACAGGAACATGTTACGTGCATTGGTCGACACATAGGGATTCATTTCAGTTTCCCAATCCACATACACGGCATAGGTAAAACTTGTGGTGGTGGCCCCTGGAAAAAAGTCCTTGTTATCCATCGTGTACATGGCGATGGCCAGGGCAATTTGGTGATTGTTTGAAAGGCAATTGGCAGTTTGGGCTTTTTTCTTGGCGGCCGCCAGCGCGGGCAACAACATGGCTGCCAATATCGCGATGATGGCTATAACCACCAACAGTTCAATCAAGGTAAAGGCATGCCGCCGTTCATCTGCTGAAAGATGGTTTGTTCTCATGACTTGGTTCATTGGTTAAATTTCTGCCGGTTCGCAATTAAAGCCGGCTCAATAATACATGGTCCACCCACTATTATAATACTCCCATTGAATCTTGGCCTTGGGCACCGTTTCAGCATGACCGTCAGCATAGGCGGTGTTAATCGAGCTGACGCTGTTGCCCCAAAAATGTCCGCCTTCGGAACTGGTCAAACTGCTGACGGAGGTAGACAAGCCGGTATGTGCTGTCAGATCAGAAATGATTGGATTAATGGCGGCATTGCGATCCGTCGTCTTCACTGGCCAGCCATCGGGCAGCCGGGCGGTTCCACTCGTGGTCGTGGGCAAAAGCGTGCCGCCATTGTGCCGCGGCACCCACCAATCATGGTTGATCTTCGCAAAATAACCGTACTGGCTGGTGAGATAGGCGGTTAAATCATTTAAGGTATTAATCGAGTGCCCCAGATTCGGGGTTGCCCAGGCGTTGGCTGCATCAAATTCCTGGGGACGCGTGGGGCAAAACCACATGGGCGGGTTCAGTCCAAATGGCTGCAAAGTAATCGGCATGCTGGAGGCCACGTCCCATACGTTGCCGCCTGTGCCACCCAAGTCGAAGGAAGGTAAGGCGTCCTTGTTTTCTCCGGCATATAGATTGGCGACTATCCCCCACTGGCGGTAATTGGAAGTGCAGTTGATGACCTTGGCCCGAAACTTTGCGCACCCCAATGCCGGCAACAACAGGGCGGCAAGAATGGCAATGATGGCAATCACCACCAGTAACTCAATCAACGTGAACCCACGCCACGCCGCCTTTGTATGTTTTAGCTGTTTCATAACTCTGCTTTGGGCATTTCTCCTCCTCCACCTGGCAGCCATGGCGTCCCCGGAACCCATAACCGGGAACGCCATGCCCTGTTTCCGCTTTACCCAAACTCCACTCCCCGCTTAGGGATAGACCAACCGGTAAAATACCGCCGGCGTTGCCGGGTTCACCGGGATATTCGTCGAGGTAATCGTGTCTGAACCCGGTATCGTCACCCAGTTCGTGCCCAAACCCGTGGCCAACGTGTTGGTCTGAGATTGCAGATGCCAGCCCAAATGGTCCGCCGGCCATGACAGATGCAGTGTGCCGCCCGTTACCGAGTACGTCACATTGGTCGGGTTAGTAGCCACACTGCCCACCACCGACAACGTGCCGTTGGTCACATTCCAGTTCCAATTCAGCCCGCTGCCCAATGCCGGCAGATTCATCGCAGTGAAATTGCCTGCGTAAGAGAGGGCATTAACCAATTGGAAACTGTCGCCAGCGTGGAACGCGCCACCCGTGTTGGCCACGGTTAAGCTGCCACCGTAGGTAAGATTACCGGCATTAAGCTGGTCGTGGGCTGGACGACTGACCTTCATGTAGACGGTGCCGTCGGTGTTCAAGGTAGTATTGCCGGTCAACGTCAGGGTGCCGATGGAACCCAAACCGGGTGAAATGGTGCCGTCATTGGTCACCACGCCACCGATGGAGCCGGTGCCAGCCAGCGTGCCACCCGGTGCCACATACACCGCGCTGCCCGCTGCCAGCGAACCGTTCACCGCCAGGACACCATTGCTGACGATGGTGGGCTTGGTATAAGTACTGGCACCACCCAGAATTTGCGTGCCCGTACCGATCTTAGTCAGGGCAAAACCATTGGCGCTGCTGTTCTGAAGCACGCCGGAGAAATTGCCGTTGCCGTTATTGCCACCGACAATCAAATTGCACACATTGCCGCTGGTGGTGTAGCCGTTGTCGGCGGTGCCGGCACCATTCAAGCCGTCGATCACCTCGAACAACGTGTGGGCAAAGTGCAAGGTGGCACCCGCGGCCACCGTGACACTCGCCGTATCGGGAATGGCGAGGTTGTTATTTTCCGGCGTATAACCGTTATAAGACAGGTTCTGCACCTGGAACACGCCGTTGGTAATCAGGATATTTCCCGCAAAATCGTTGGGAATAGTTGTCGCCGTATAGCGCATGGTGCCGCCATTGGCATTGATTACGAGGGTGGTATTGCCCGCACCAGCGCCCGGACCGGTCAATTGGCCTGCGAAATCGCTGGCCCCGCTTGAGTTATTTGACTTCAGAGTGGTGGTCCGATTCATGGTAACTTGCGCCGTGGGTTCAGGATTGGCGCCCGAGGGATTGGCGGTACCGCTGATGGTTGCCGTGCCGGTGCCGTTGGTGCTGATGATCACATTCTCGAACGTGGCACCCACTGAAACATTGATAAATGACAATTCCGTATTGTTTGTGCCGGTGTTGGCATCGCCCAAGGTAACCGTGCCACTGCCGCCCGCACCGGAAACCGACAACGCCACGATGCCGCGACTAATGGTCGTGCCGCCGGTATAAGAATTATTCGCATTGCTCAAGGTCAGCGTACCCGTTCCAACCTGCTTGAGCGTACCGTTACCGGTGAAGGTAACGCTGGCGTCAGGAGTAATGCTGCCGTTACGGTCGTAGGCCAGCGTTGCACCACTGCCAATGGTCATGGTGGACGGCAGGTTAACCGATCCATTTGCACCATTAGTGCCAATTTGGAGGGTGCCGCCGGTCAGATTGATACCGGCAAAACTATTGCCGTTAGCCGTGAAGGTTGCCGAACCAGGGCCTTGAACCGACAAGATACCGGCAGACTGGATGGGTGAACCTTGGAAGACATAGTTAGTCGGTCCCGTAACCAAAGTATAATACGGGTTAACTGACGCCGTTACATTAACCTGGTAATTGGTGCTGGTACCGTCAAAGACCACGGCATCGGTGTTATTTGTGTAACTGGCAACCGAAAGGTTAGCCAGCCGCCACACGGGATCTCCAACATTATCCCAAGTATTGGTTGGCGCGCCAACCCAGTAAATTGGATTGATGCTTGTGATCACCAGGTCAATCTCCGTGCCCGTATCGATAACATAACCAGTGGCGCGTTCCGGCATGCTGCCCACCATAAAATGAGTGGCTCCGACCGGTGAAGCAGCCGAATAGGCAATCAGCGTATTCGTGCACGGCACGGTCTGCGGCAACAAGCCGGTGATATTGACGATGTTGGTGCCGTTGACCACCAGTCCGTTGTAGCTGTAGACCTGCATGTTGCCCGCCACGGTCGTCCCATTCGCACTAAACGTCAGGGTTTGCACGTCTGTCGAAGTCATGCCCAGCGTCAAGGCCGACATCTGCAACGGGTTGTTCTGCGGTGCGGTCAATCCGCCACCATTGTTAACCGTCACCGGTGCGCTCACGCTTCCCTGTCCGCCAAATACGCCGTTGCTGTTCACCGTCACCGAGGTCGCACTGTTCACCCCCGGCATCAACAACGTTCCCCCATTGACCACAATCGTTCCGGAACTCCCAATCGTCTGCGATAACGTCACCATGCCCGGTCCGGACTTCACCAGGTTACCGCCCGTTCCGTTCAACGATTGCCCAAAGTTCCACGTTGCGTTGTTGCTCAGCTCCAGCGTGGCCGGCGCATTCACCGTCAATGGACTGGCCCAGCCCACGTTGTCCACCAGCTTTAACACGCCCCCATTGACCGTGGTTGAACCCGTGTTCGTCGCCAGGCCAGTGATTGTCATCGTGCCATCGCCTTCCTTGTCCAAACCGCATCCGGGCGTAGACTCGGTTATCGGTGCGGTCACCAGCAAATCATCCGCCACGGTCCCATCCGCCACCGTAAATGTGGTCGTATATTGCGCCAGTTGCAGGTTCACGCCACCGATGATTGAGCTGTTGGTGCTCGCATAGGTATTGATCACCGTGTTGTTCAAGACATTGGTCGTGTTGCTGTCGCCCAGCAGCTTCAGGTTGCCCCCGCTGAGCGTCGCCATCATTGACCCGCCGGTCAGGTTGATGGTCATGTCATGCAAGGTCAGATTGTGGCTGTCGGTATGGACGAGTGAACCTCCGTTCAAGTTCAAGGTCGTCACCTGGCCGCCGTCCACATAACCCATCGAATCCCAGATTGTTGATTGCAGAATGGCGCCGGTATTAACCGTGACTGTCCCGGTAAGGGTGCCCACCCCGTCCAAACTCGGGTTGGCGTTGTTGGCGTTGACATCCAAGGCCAGGGTGCCGGCGTTAACCGTCGTGCCGCCACCGTAGTTGTTCCGCGCATTTAAATTGACCGTGCCGCTGCCCAGCTTCAGCACCGACCCGTTGCCGGTAAAGCTTGTTCCTACCGTGCCGTTCGTGCTGGTGTTATATACCACGGAAGCGGAAGCCGTGTTCGAGCCCAAGGTCACCGACGGTGACAGGATGTTCAACCAACCGGGGCCGCCGTTGCCCACTTGCAGCGTGCCGTTCTCGAAGGTCAGGTTGGTCACGGTAGCCGTGCCCAGTTCCAGCAACGTTCCGTTCCGCAGGTCCAATGCGCCAACGGTGGTGTTGGTCACCAGCGTCAGGCTGCCGCTGCCGTCCTTGATCAGGTTGCCCCCGTATTGCAGCGGCAAGCCTTGGAAGGTGTAATTGTTGGTGGCATTGACGGTCACGCTCGTGGGCAACACCGTGGCGGCCACATTGGCCGTGAAATTGGAGGCGGTGTCATCAAAGGCCACGCTGAACCCATTGGCAAACGGCGAGGGCAAACTGGAGCTGGCTAGCTTCCAGATTTGGTTGCCGGCGTTCAGGTCCCAACTGTTGCCCGGCCAGCCCACCCAGACCAGTGAATCCACGCCCGTCAGCACCAGTTCCACCTGCATTGCGCTGGTGTCGTTGGTCACGTAACCGCGATAGCCCGGCGGCAATGCCCCCAAGCTCAACGCGCCGCTGCCGGTGAAGCTGGTATAGGTGATCAGCGGATAGACGCCCGGCAATGACGGCGGCACGCCGATGATATTGATGTTGGCCGTGCCGTTAAGAGCCAGCGGACCGTTCACGGTCAGGAAACCCGCCACGGCGCTGCCGTTGGCGTTGAAGCTCAGGCTGACGGTGTCGCTGCCGGTGTTGCCCAAGGTTAAATTGCCGCCGAGCGGGAAGGGCAGGCTGTCCAGGGCCGAGATAGCCCCGCCGTTGTTCACTACCACGATGCCGGAGGAGATGCCGCCACCCTGGCTGTCCAGGGTGCCGCCAGTGTTAACCATCACCACCGCTCCACCCAAATCACCAGCGATGCTCTCCGTGCCACCAGCAATCACATTCGTTCCGTAAAAACCGCTGTTCGTGCTCGTAATCGTCATAGCACCCACGCCGGTCTTGAGGACTTCGGCGCCACCGGCAAATGTATTGGTGGGGTTCATGATCCACGGCACCGTGTTGCTGATTTCAAGCACGCCGATATAACCGTTGTAAAGCGAGACAGAACTGTTGAAGCGCGTGGCATTCTCCAGGCGCAGCACACCCCCGTTGATGCTTGTCGCTCCCGTGTAAATGATATTGGTACCCGCCAGCACCTGGGTGCCAGAACCGTCTTTGGTAATGGCCAGTTGACCGGTTCCGTTTTGAATCACGCCGCTAAAATATCCGCTGCCCCCGCTCTCACCGATGGAGAACGGCGAGGTTTGGCTGATGTTGCAATCAATGCTCCCGACACCATTTAACCCATCAATGGCTTCAGGAAGTGCCGCCGTGCTGAATTCAAGTGTCGCGCCACTGTCCAGTGTCACGCTCGCGGTATCAGGTATGGTGAGATTGTTGCCACCGGCATTCTGCAAACGCCACCGGCCACCGGTTATGTGGAGATTGCCCAAGAAATCATTGGCCGTGCCATTGCCTTCAATGTAACCCTGCACGGTTGGATTCGAGTTCGACAAGATGAGTGAATCATGGCCTGCGCCGCCGCCGTTGCCGGTGATCTTGCCCCCCAAGGCTTGAAAGCCAGACCAATTCGCAGCGGCGGTAGCTTGGATCACAGTCAAGGGACTGTTAAGGACGATATTGGTAAACGAGGTCCAATTATTTCCGGTGGTCGGGTTTGCATATATGGTGGCGTTGGTAACATTGGCCCCGACTGTCAAAGAATTAGCAGTAACCGTGTAGGTGCTGCCCAAAGTCGGCGACGTGGTACCGCTATTGGCATCACCGAGTACAACGTTGGCCGTAACGGGCAATGCCAATGCATTATTGAGCATCAAGGCTCCCTGCGAAATGGTGGTGGGACCGGTGAAGGTGTTGGAATTGTTCAAGTTCAACTGGCCGATACCCATTTTAACCAGCGCGGAACCGACGCCACCAATCGTAGTCGTTTGGGTTACGTTATTGGTGGTGGTGTCCAGTTTGGCGGTGATGCTGTTGCTCAAGGCAAGCGGCAGACCTGCGGAGTTGTTGCCGATCCAGCGCAGCGTGGAATTCGTGGTCAGCGTCACGGCACCGCCGCTCAAACCGCCACTGACAAACTCCACCGTGCCGCCACTAATGGTGGTTCCGCCGGGGTAGGTATTGACATTGTTGATGGTCAGCGTGCCCGTGCCGGTTTTAGCCAGCGCGCCGCTGGCAATGCCGTAAGCACCACCCAGCACGTAATTTTTATTCGTATTATTAAACGTCACGCTCGCGGGGTTGACATTGGCCACCGAGATGTTCACGGTATTGTTGGCCGCGCTGTCATCCAACACAACCGAGTCCGCCGTCAGAAAGTCCACCGGATTAAGGGCCAGGTTGTTGGAAGTTAACTCCCAGTTATATCCCGGCGCATAGCTGTTGACGCTCCAGTCCGAAGTCTGAGTGCCTGTCCAGACGTCATATCCAGGCGAGGGAACCACCACCAAGTCGATATAATTACCATTGGTGGCGAGCGTGAAGGTCCGGGTGGGAGTAAGGGCAAAGGCCGCACCCGCAAGCGTGCCAAACTGCACCAAATGATAGGTGCCGGGAGCCGGATTATTGGCAATGTTAAGTATGACCGGCGTAGCGCCCGTAACCAACGCATTGGTAACGTTGAGCGGGACGTAAGGCGAGGCCAATGCGTAAACTTTAACCGTGCTGGCTCCATTGAAAGTCAGGTTGCTCAAGGTAAGCGTACCCACTCCCGTTTCGCCGCCTTCCATATTACCACCCGCCGCAATCGTTGCCGCGCCAATAAAGTTGCTGCCACCCAAGGTGGCATTGGCGGCCACGGCAACCGTAGCGCCAAGCCCCTGCGCCGCCCCGACATAAAGCGTGCCGGCGTTAACCGTTATCGCGTTAGCCGTGCTGAGCGCAGCATTGAGTTGAAGTGTGCCGCCATTAACCGTGGTGCTGCCGGTATAGGTTTGAGCGGCAGAAATTACCACCGTGCCCGTGCCCGACTTGGTGACTGCGCCTGCACCCGTCGCCGTTTTGGCAAGTGTCCACGCACCGCTCAAGTTCAACACGCCGGGTGAATTGATCGTAATGCCGCTGGTGGTAAGGCTGGGCAAATTAGAAAGTGAGAGCGTGCCATTATCAACCGTGGTAGCACCGGTATAGGCCAGGGTTCCATAAAGTGTCAAGGTGCCCGTGCCGACCTTGTCCAGCGCGGTGGTGCCGCTGATGGAAGCCAGCCTGCCGCCAAACGAGGTGCTGGTATTCAAAGCGCCAATCTGCAAAATGACGCTGCTGGCATTGCCATGAATACGACCGCCCGTTCCGGACAGATCGCCCATTTGAAAGGTGCCCGAATTATTAATCAACCATTGTCCGGCGCCAGTCGTCGAACCATTCGCAACGAAGTGAGCTTGTGAACCGGCAAAATTATTGCCGGCGACCGTGCCGGAAAATTGGAAATTATCGCTCGAACCGAAGTTTTCAAAGTCAACGGTGCCGGTGAACCCGCTGATATCGCCGTTGATAAACGCGTTTCCAAGGCCGCTGAGATAGTTACTGTTTAGGATTGTTCCACTGCCGGTGATCACTCCCGAAAACGCCGGGTATTGGGTGCCGCCATTATAGCCGAAAACGTTATTGATGGTGCCGGCGGCGACCACCACCGGGTTCGCATAAGTGGGTTTTATTCCCACGGGACAAACCGTACCACCGCCGAGAGTAATTGTGCCGGTGCCGAATGCCGCGTTGTTGTTTGGATTTAAAATACTGCCATTGGTCACGGTGAAGCCACCGCTAAAGGTATTGGCACCGCTCATCACCAGCGTGCCCGGGCGCATCATCGTCAACGCCCCGGTGCCGCTAATGATGCCGCCTACAGTCAGCGTGCGTCCGTTAGTGACCGCCCAAGTCTGTGCGGAACCCAAAACGACCGGACAACTAAGGGTAAGGTTTTGCGAGGCGCCGGTCAGATCAACACCGTTGGCCCCGAGCGTGAGGGTATTGCCAGCGCTGACGGTCACCGCACCCGAAACGTTGGTGATCCGAATGCCCGCCCAGTTGGTGTCGGCACCGAGCGCCACGATATTGGCCGCGGTCACGGTGTTATCCCATACCGCCGTGTCCCCCGATCCGGGAACGCTGCCTTCCACCCAACTGGCAGGGAGATTCAAAGTCTGGGTATTGTTGGCCTTGTGGTAATCGGCGGCAAAAGCACCGGTGGTGGCGCATAGTACCAGGATGGTGGCAAGATTTTTCATTTTCATAGCTGACCAAGGGTTCATTTAGGGATTTTCCAAACTCTTCGCACTTACTCGTTCTTTACATGCTCGGAGTATGTGTTGTTTATATTTGGCCCAATGAAATCCGTCTATAACCCGATTGGGTTACGAGATAACCCAATCGGGTTATTTATGCCCCTGGAATGAGGCTTTTGAA